>Ga0308012_10000006_pt1 | contig 192024 bp, 242 predicted proteins | sample Neamet179_FD_203133 | JGI IMG/M metagenome (GOLD analysis project Ga0308012, IMG submission 203133) | Marine microbial communities from water near the shore, Antarctic Ocean - #179 | ecosystem: Environmental > Aquatic > Marine > Unclassified | place: Southern Ocean | collected 2014-07-25 | reverse complement strand
CCGAACTTAACATATATAGATTACGACCTGGCTTGACATTATCTGGGACTAATGTACCAGTTGGTTTAGTACCTACTAGGATTTTGTCACCTACTTTAACATGCTGTAATTTACTTGTTAACGGACCATCTTGTACTTTGATACTATAGAATTCTAAGTATTCAGCGTACGATGGAGAAGCAATACTGTATGCTCTCAATATAGGTTTATTCTTTTGAAGTTTTTCTGAGAAATGATCTAAACCCATCATAACGAATTCACCATCTTTAAATCTGAATCCTGGATTACGTGTTGTTTTGAAATAAAATAATTCGTCTGTGTAATGAATTACTTCTAACACAGTTTCATATGTGGTTGCCAATTACTTGTCCTCTAATGTTTTTTTGTTTTCTAGTTCGATAATGCGAGATTCTAGATCAACTATCTTATTAGATAGATTAGGGTTTAGTTTTTTCCATGCATTGGGATCTTCTTGAAACCATGTCCAACCCCATTTAGTTACTAGATAATTTAGTAATGTAGACCATTTACCATAAGTCCATAGAGCGACACGAGTATCAGTAATCCATGCTATAAACAATGCACCGAAAATACTACCAGCCAATGCAGTCCATATCCAGAGTCTATCTGATGACATGCTTTGTATGATGTCCCACATTAGATGGCGTGCTTTTCTTTATAATCTGCGACTGCTGCTTTGATAGCGTCTTCTGCTAATACAGAACAGTGAATTTTAACAGGTGGTAATGCAAGTTCTTGTGCAATTTCACTATTAGAAATAGAAACTGCTTCGTCTAAATCCATACCTTTTAATATTTCTGTCACCAATGAACTTGATGCAATTGCAGAACCACACCCATAGGTTTTGAACTTAGCATCTTCAATGATGCCTTCATCGCTAACCTTGATTTGTAGACGCATTACGTCACCACATGCTGGTGCACCTACCATTCCTGTACCTACATTTTCATCAGATTCATCCATCTTACCTACGTTGCGTGGGTTTTCGTAATGATCTAATACTGCCTTACTGTAACTCATATAATTATATTCCTTAGTTAATTTACTATTATTTAGGGTTGCTTATTAGTGAGCAGCCCATTGTACCGTACTTAAATCAACACCATCTTTGTACATGTCCCATAATGGTGATAAGTCTCTTAATTTTTCTACTTTCTGTCGTACTAGAATAATTGCATCATCTACATCTTTTTCTGTTGTATAACGACCAACACTAAATCGAATTGAACTGTGTGCTAATTCGTCACTAAGTCCTAACGCTCTAAGAACGTATGATGGTTCAAGACTTGCAGATGTACATGCAGAACCAGAAGATACTGCAATATTAGAGATTGCCATTAATAGAGATTCACCCTCTACGTAATTGAAACTGATATTTAAGTTGCTGCCAATACGCTGTTCAAAATCACCATTAACTACTACTTCTTCCATATCTGAAAAGCCTGCGTATAACCTATCTCTAAGTGCGCGTGTTCTAACTTCTTCTTCTGCCATCATTTCTTGTGCGATAGCAAATGCTTCGCCCATGCCAACAATTTGATGTGTTGCTAATGTACCAGAACGCATACCGCGTTCATGACCACCACCATGCATTTGTGCTTCAAGACGAACTCTAGGTTTACGTGATACATACAATGCACCCATGCCTTTAGGTCCGTATATCTTATGTGCGGAAAAACTCATTAAATCTACTGGGAGCGTTGCTAAGTCAATTGGCATTTTGCCTACTGATTGAGCAGCGTCAACATGGAAGAATACTTTATGTTCTCTACAGATATCACCAATGGCGTGTAAGTCTTGTATAACACCAATCTCATTATTAACATGCATAAATGATGCTAAAATGGTGTCTTCTCTGATTGTATTTTTAAACACTTCAATGTCTAGTAAACCGTTGGGCATTGGGTCTAAGTAAGTTACTTCAAATCCCTCACGCTCAAGTTGACGACAAGTATCTAGTATTGCTTTATGTTCTGTTCGTAACGTAATAATATGCTTACCACGTTTTGCATAAAACTGAGCAATGCCTTTAAGTGCTAGATTGTTTGATTCAGTTGCGCCTGATGTCCATACAATCTCTCGTGTATCTGCTCCAATCAAATCTGCCACTTGTTTGCGTGCTTTATCAACGGCTGCTTCTGCTTCCCATCCGTACGTATGTGAACGTGATGCAGGATTGCCAAAGTTGCCTTCCATTGTTAAACAATCTGCCATTTTTTTGGCGACCCGTGGATCAACTGGGGTCGTTGATGAATAATCCATATATGTTGGATTCGACATTTTAATCTCCATTAGTAACTGCGAATTTTGTGAATCGTCGACCACTTATCTTAAAGTGACCAACCACCACATTTGTTATTATGATATACTAGTGTCACGTAGCATATGCCTATATTAAATTATACTGTTTTTACTGGTGCGTGATCATATCGATGGTGCGTATGAATAAAATTTTCAAGATGGTCTTTGTTGTATGGAGTATCAGGTTTTCCGTGTCCTATACTTAATATAAAAATAGGATCTTTATAATCTTCTACTGGTGTTAGGTTATATTTTTCTGTAATACTAGACCATTCACTATTTTCACTTGCTCCACAACCACAAAACCCAGTAGCATACCCCAACTCGTTTGCTAATTTAGATATAATTCCTGCATGAAACCCTGCTTGAAGGTGGTGATCCCAGACGTGTTCGTCAAGTGGAAACCAAATATACACCAAAGGGGCCAGTACTTGAGTATTACTTTTGTTTAAATTGTCATGTATGTCAGATATTTTTTCCATATCATTATGAATTCGTGCAACACTAAACATTCGTTCACCTTGTTGTTGCGCAGGCTTTGCTACATATTCATCAAGAATTGCTAAATGCTCTGGTGTTACTTGATTATCCCAATCCCAATTTCGTTGGCATCGAATTGTCTCATGTAATTTGTCGTGCGTGTATTCTGTTCTTCCTTGCATACTAATTTCCCATTATTCATACATGGTGTACTGTCACGGTACCTATTACAGTGACCAACCACCACATTTGTTATTATGATCTTGTGCGTGAGTACATCGTGTTGATTTGCACTCTGGGCATACTACCCTACCAGAGACGCTTATTAAGAATCCACTAGAATCAATTAATTTATTGTCCGTAATACATTTATGACACACACATTCATCTGCTTCGACAAGTCTTCCATCGATTGGACGTAAGTCATCATCTGACACTGATGACTTCGTCTTCTCAAATGTCGCTTCTTTTTTGCCCCAAATTTTGTCATAATTATCACCAAATTTAGAACCGTAGGTAGAAGCGCGTCTTAAATCACCTTTGCCGCCATGCCATTGAGTCATTATTCGACCACTGGTGTCCAGTCAGACTGAAATTTTTGAATTGTATCATACATAGTGGTTGCTCCAGAATCAGCAGACATGCTTTCCATTACATCCAGTGCATGTTGACTTGCAGTTATCACCGATGTATATGTGACTCCATCACTGCTTAGCGTAGGTACACCCCAGATCAAATCATTAGTAGACTCTAACTCATCGAGTTTAATCTGATCCTGTTCAGTTTTTGTTGCAGTCATTAGTTCATTAATTTCAGTGAGTGCTTCTTCTATGGTATCCCATCCTGCGTTGTTTTCATAAGTTGTTGTTGTAGTAAACATAAGTTTCTCCTTTAAATTGTAATACTGTTGTATTTAGTAATATTTATCATCATCACTGCCTGTTAAGGCATATAATGTATTTTTTAATTGATTTATTAAGATGTCTCGTTGCATTGCGTCAATGTGACCATTGTCCCATCGTGCATATACTAACTTGATCACTTTATTAATTGTGGTTACTGCTTCGTCGTCACTATTTTCAATACTCATTAGTTCCACCGATAAAAGATGTGCTGTCCTATAAGACTTATGAATTGCATGCCACGATCTTTGCGCCAATCACCTTGTCCGAATGTAGCATACGATGCATGGTAGTGGGTAGATCCTTCTGTGATTCCACTATAATTACCATTCATGTAAATATCCCATGCTATGTGTTGTGATTTAATCCAGTTGGTGCTTCCATAAGGGATGGTGTCTGGCTTGCCGTCACAATACCATGAAAATGCACACTTGTTCTTAACAGGATAATATATTCGTAATGAATCAGGAAGAGTAGGATCTTGCTTTGTTTTCCAACTCTCTTTTTTTGCTCCATGATGAACAACATCACATACTGTATTACCCCATCGTGAGTCTGTTACACGATTTAATGTTACATCTGCCACAGCGTACATGCCAGCGCGACTATCAATACCTGCTTCAAAATATATATTCTTTGCAAGGCAAAAGATTTGGGGATGCTTCTCTGGATTAGTCAGAAAGAATTTTCTATCAGAACGACCTTGAATCTTTATCCAAGACTCATCTTCTGATAAATCAATCTTTGCAGGTACGAGCAATTTTCCTGATGCCATTCCAAATTCACCGTAAGCCGCTGCACCTAATAACGTCAAAAATGAACATACAAGTAAAAATTTCATATTGTTAATTCCTTAACTATAGTTGATTAGAAATGAGATGTAGTGGTATAGTCACAAATAATGCAAGAGGCATAACGATTAATGCTGCTGCGTGTAATAACCAAAACATAATTACTTCCTTATTTAATATAGATATTATATAACAATATGAGTTACTTGTCAAGTGTTAATTGAAAGTTTTTGATTTATTTTGTTCCAATTGAATATTCATTACTTCAATTTCGTCACGTAGTTGTAACTTTTCTTTTTTCATAGTATGTAGTAATACATCATCTGAATTTTGTTTATACATGTCAGCAATGACCTTATCTAATAAACGATGACGTTGTTCTAGTACTTCTTTATGGTGTGTTAAACTATCTAATGTACTCATATTTTATTTCCTTGGGTTATTATACCAATTCTAATTATGTTACGATTCCATGTTTATAAACGGTTTTACCATCTTCCTTGACTGCGGTTAAGATTTGGTTTCTATTTTCCGCCTTTGATTTATAACTACAATGAGTCCAACCTGAGTTAGGGTCACCGGGAACATAAAATTCCAAGATTAGTTGATCAAAGTCTAAAGTATCTGCAATCCATTGTGCAGTTTCTACTGTAGAATATTTTGTTTCAAAATCTGCGGCTTCTGCTTTTGAATGCTGAGAACCACGTGCACCGCCAATTGCATCATTTAATGCATCTGATCGGTATCCAGATGTAATAACAGTAGGACCAAAGTGATCTCTTACTGGTTGAACTACATTTTCAAATAAGGCTTTAGCACTTACTAGATGTTCTGGAGTCATTGAATTATCAATGCATCTACGAGTTGCAGTTGATGATTTTGTGTATTCACTTACTGTGAAATTTTTACTTAATTTCATATTATATACCTATATAATTATTTATCAATCTTCGTATTGATCTTCTTCATCATATCGATCGTGTTCATCGATATCTTCTCTATATATTACATACTCATGTAATGCTATAACTCCACCACAACCAGACACCAGAAATGCCACTTCTAAAAAATTCATAACCTTTTTTAAATTCAACCTCACTATATTATCAGTGATCCTTCACTCGAATGTGTCGAGTTGCAATTTGATTGTATAAGGATCATATTACTGACCCTCATATTTATCATTTGCTGTAAATTACATTGCGTTCTTTTTGTCTTGTATTTCGCTGCGTCGAGATTTGGTAAGTTTACCAAGATCGCCAAGTGCTTTACGTGCACGCGCTGCTGCTGCCTTAACGCCTTTATCTTCCCATGATGCATGTTCTGTTAAGTATGCTTCATATGCTTCTACGATTTGTTGATGAATTTCGTTCATTGTATTCTACCTTTTTTAATTTAATTACATCGCAATTCTTTGCGAATTTATGTGTTACGGTTACTTACCAGCATCAAATGCCACTAGTTGCAATCGCAATTCTGCTGCTTCTAATACCTTCGCTTCGTTACCTGCTTCGCCGTCTTTCCTAGATTGAATTAGTGCAAGACGAATTTTGTCACGTGCATTTCGTGTACGTTGTTGACCTGCTTCTGTCCAAGATTTAGTAGAATCATCAGTGTCAATACATTGTGTAGCCACTGGATTCTGATTCTGTTCACTCATGATAGTAAATACTTTACCCATTATACTAGTTCCTTTTCTACAATTACGTTAGATGCTTCATTTACAGCGCGAATTAAACCCCAGCGAAATGATCGCCAACCTTCTGCTTTAACATCCCATACACTAAGAACTTCTTCGCTAATCTTACGAACTTTTTCTTGTGACAATGGATCTTTTTTAGTTGCAGCAGGCTTAATATCGTTGCGCAGTGTACACGTCATAACTCGTTCGTCACCATTCACTTTTAGGAATGTAACTTCTACAATACTTTCTTGTAGTTTTGTAATGAGTGCATCTTTGTTATTTTCCCATTCTGAGTGAATATCGCGAGGATTCATTGAACCCTCTTTAATCATTTCACCTACTGACTTAACTTCGGTATTCTCTTCTGTCATGTTACAGTTCCTTTTTATTTAAGATTCATTAATACATTTGGAGTTGCACCTAGCATGGTAGTTGGCATAACACCATTCCACAATAGACCTGCCTCTGCTTCTTTCAATTCAATCAATTTGTCTGTAACTGACGCTGATAGTGCTAAGTTACCTTCTGCGACCCGTTGAATGCGATATAATTCTGCATCTGCTGTTAACTCTGCTGCTGTTGCATTAAATGCGGCAGACTTAGATGCAGCCTGTGCTTCTGCTGTCTTCTCTTGTGCTTGCAAGTCAGCGATTTTCAACTTAGCCAACTGCTCGTTAACTTCTTGTTGACGTTGCTTAGTTTTTACGATTGCTGCTGTTACTACTTGTGGTAAGTTGATATCTGAGAACTTCACAGTAGTAATTTGATATCCACGTTGCTGTAGTTCTTTATTAAGTCGGAACTTGATTTCAGTTTCCATACGTGCAAGAGTAGTTTCACCATAAAAGTCTTGTGAAACAACAGCAAGTTCTTTACCTACTTCAACAATCATAGCAGGCACCCTGCGATTTACTTGTGATGCCATAAATCCATCGCTAGAACCAATATTTTCACGTACATTTGCTGTCATACCAGATATAAAATGACCAGTAATAGCAACGTCCATTGATGTTTTTAGATTATCTTGTGCTGGTACACCCAAGTCTTCCCATGTATACGTAACTTCTTGCAAGTCGTAACGTTCAAAGTCTGCAAGTGGGTTAACAATATAGAAGCCTGATCCTAGTGCAGACTCGTGCACTTTACCAAAAGTAGCACCTACTTTCTCTTTACCTACACCTACAATTGTCCATGCATTGAATGCGACTATAAGCACAACAATTGCAACGATTGCGGCGAATGCACCAATGGCGATTTTGGCTCCTGGGGACCTACGTGTTCGAGTTGTTTCGTTCATTTTTAATTCCTTAGTTTTAATAAGCGATATTGCTTATGTAGTAGTATAGCAAAGACTTTAAGATAAGTCAAGTCTAGTTTTTTAATTTCTCAAGTAATTCACATTTTTCTAGTAAATCCTTATATGCGTTTTCTGCTAACATTAATTTGTTACCTTCGTTCAATAGATCTTCATACTTGTCTTCCAATTCATCGTGTCTGACCTCTATGCGCAGTCGAACCGTTTGTTCGTTTTGCGTTATAGGCTTATGAAATTCATGTTCTACACCATCAATTGTGACCGTATCAAACCTACCAACTTCTGCGCGACTCACTTTGTTAATTGGCGTGAGTGATTTTTTGGTAAAATAAGTATCTGCTAATATGACATCGTAGTCAGTCATAATCAACACACCATGTCCATTACATAATGGGCACTCATTAGTATTAATCAATGGAGCAGTCATCGTACACGGACATACATCATAATAACTTTCATCACATAAATCAGCAAGTATAGTACTAGCAACTACGTGGTCAAACATCTTATCGTGCATTAAATTATATCTCTTTTTTCATAATATTAGTTTTACTAGAAACATATCTTGTATTGTTTTAAATCGTATTACACCATATGGTAGATAAGATGCCTGCATGCGAGTAGATGCATAAGATATAAAGACACAATCAACTACTTTATCAATTGCTCGCCAATCAATCGATCTATGTTGACCAACATTAATTTCCATGATGATTGGATATTCTCGCTCAATACGTAGTTTTTCTTGTTTCTTACTGCGTGCTTTACTACGATTATTCACCTAGTTTTGATACTATCTTATCATAATATTCATATGCGTATATTGAGGCGAATATTGCCCACGCAAATGGACCTGCAAATACTGATATAATAAGAACTTGTTTATCTGTGGGCCTATTACCATATATTATGGTGCTTAATGATGTAACCACCATAAACCACATAACACTAACTACACCAAATGCTAAAAATTCAAAAATTGTTATCATACTATTCTCCTATTTCAAATGTTTTGTTAACATCAAATTCATGATTTTCTTCATGAATGTACCCTCTAGGATTACACAATATACGAGTGCCACTAATCATATAATCTGATGTATTATGCATATGACCATGAATCCAGAACTTAGGCCTGTAGTCCATAATGAATGCTGATAAATCAGTTGCGAAAGCAGGATTTAATGTGCTTCCTATAAAGCAATCCAACGACGATTTGAATGATGGAGCATGGTGAGTAATCACTACATCACCTTTCTTTACATTCGCTTTTAGATATTCCATAGCAGCATAATGTTCTACTTTAGAGTCATGTGTTCTGAATTTACGAAAACCATTATTAATTACATCATCATTATTAATACTAATGACGTTAAAATCCGACATACCTCTATTAATGAAGTATTCATCAGCTAATGTCATATCAGTCCAAAGAGTAGAACCATGAAACATAGTGTCTTCTATCTTCACTGATTTATTTTGTAGGAAATGTATACGTGGATCTAAATTTTCTTCTAATCTACTATCGAGATGAGAAATATTAGAGTTATAATATTCGTGGTTGCCAGTAACATAGATAACGTGCTTATATTTTTCAATTTGTTCATTAATCCAACCTACTCTTCCCTTAATATTAATATCGCCTGCTAATATTAATACATCTGCATTATCAGTTGGTTCTTCATTTAGTTGACCGAACTCCAAATGAAGATCGCTCATATACTTAATCTTCATACTATAGGTCTTACTAGTTGGGTGAATAAACTACTGACACTTTCTTCGTTAGTGACACGACGAATTGCTTCACCAAACATTTGACTTACACTTACTGTTCTAGTTTTTGTATGATCTGCTGGACAATTAAATTCAATGCTGTCAGTGATTACTAGTTCAGTGAGTACACTCTTTTCAACTTGTTGACAAGCAGTACCACTAAGTACACCATGTGTAATATATGCCCTAACACTAAGTGCACCAGCATCCATGATTGCTTGAGCAGCATTACATAATGTACCACCTGAGTCAATAATGTCGTCTACTAGAATAGCGTGTTGTCCTTTGACATCGCCAATTAATCCCATAACTTCACTTTCACCAGCACGTGGTCTGCGCTTGTCTACAATGGCAATATCACCACCAAACATGTCAGCAAACTTACGTGCACGAACTGTACCGCCTGCATCTGGGCTTACAAATACAGTTTCAATCTCGGTTACGTCAGCACCTTCTTTGAAGAATTGCTTCTTAATATCTTTAGCAAACGCAATACGGGATGTTAGATCATCGACTGGAATATCAAAGAATCCCTGTATTTGTCCTGCGTGTAAGTCCATTGTAAGGATTCTGTCTGCGCCCGCTGTTGTTAGTAAGTCTGCTACTAGTTTTGCTGTGATGGGAGTACGGGATGCACTCTTACGATCTTGGCGTGCATATCCAAAGTATGGCATTACTGCGGTAATGCGAGTTGCACTGCTACGTTTTGCAGCGTCAATCATAACCAACAATTCCATAAGATTGTCATTAACAGGAGTAGACGTTGATTGAATGATGAAAACATCTTCGCCACGAATGTTCTCGTTAAACTGTACACTTGATTCACCATCTGCAAATGTTTTGATATCTGCGGATACGAGTGACGCAAAGCACCTTTCTGCAATGGCAAGTGCCATTTTTTTGTTACTGTTACCTGCAATAATTTTCATTTTATTAAATCCTTTATATTCATGATGTCAGTTATTATAGCATGACGAGTGTTACTTGTCAACTAGTTTTAACTGTTTGCCATTTTAAACATCATTGCATCTTCTTCTTTCTCAAACCAGAAGTTCGATCCCATCGGAGAGTTTGTGAATTTACCGATGCAATTTTTTTCGCACCAATGCTCATCTACATCTGCCGAACGACTTATCAAACTACCAATAGGTCGTGTTACACGAAACCATCTAGGATTTATTTTATTTTTAATCATACTTTAGCCATTTTAAATATAAATATCTCTTCGTCTGTTGGGTTTAGTGCATCCACAAAGTATTTTTCTAATACGTCACTAGTTATTAGTTCACCATTGACCCACCATTTATATCGCGTGATATAACCCAACTTATTATACACGATATGTGCCGGTCCATCTAGGCGATGCCACCTAACTATGTATTCATAGTCTCCACGATGATTCTCGGCATTTATCGGATCATATCCCCATTGCTCTTCTCTAATTACACCGTTCGGGAATAGTCTGCATATATATTGTGTTCTAATGTTATCCACGTGCTTCTTCCATAGTGCGACACACTGAAAACTTTTTATCAGTTTTTGGAGATCTAGCCATTGGCTGATTTCTTCGTTACTGGTAGACAACTGAATCGCATATCAACAATAGTTTGAGTACCAATAATTTGTTCTGTCAAATAACGATAAAGGTGTGTTCTTGCGGTAGTATCGACTGTCATTGCGATACATTCTTCTCTTGACACGAACGTACGAGGATATAGTTTGTTTAAAGCGGTATCATGCCCTTCGGACGACACTGTCAAAAAAATTAATAATATAAATTCAGTCATAATAATGCTCTCTTTAATTTATTGTGGTACTTCTTTCATAAATGTAAGTAACAATCCCATTTTAGTAGTCCAATGAGTTTGATCTTTGAATCCTTTATTGGTTGCATGTAATTGTACAGCATCAAATACAATAGGACTTGCTGGTTTCCATTCGCATGTTAACTCTGGTGTAAGTCCTGTCAATCTCCTGTAAGGGGTATAATATAGATACTCTTCATGGTGTTCAACATTATACTTACGTAGATTATCTTCTGTTGATTGCACTGTACCATCCAATAAGCGGAAATCTAGTTTACCGTGATCATCTGCTATGGGATATGTGGTAGCAACTGTTTGATTTGCTTTCTTACCATGATGATATACGTGTGCAAAATCAGCATGTCGTTGATCAAAGAATGTAGCATGACTATCAATGCCACTAGGTGCAGTAAATAGTGGAATGATCATGTTGCGCCACGGAATCCATTTACGTCTATCGCTATCGCGAGGTGTTCTTTCTAAACTTTGAACCCAATCGCTTTCACGTGTGCTATCATTGTGTAAACCATACTGACTAGGAGTAATGAAAAAGTTACCTCCTACACATGGTGAGTTTTCTGCTCCAGGAATCATTTGATTAATTCTATCAGCAAACTTTTCATAAACACCTTGTAAGTTACCACTGATAAACATAGTACCGTTATCATTATGTCTTACTGTGGTACAACGACTGAAAGCGAAGCCATAAATCCACTCTATTTCTTCTTTGGTGAATGCTTCGTCAAAGACTGCGGCACTTTGAAAGTTTTTTGCCATATGTTGTTGTATGACGGGATCTTTTAAATCAGCAAGCCAATGTTCTTGTTCAAGTATGTAATCTTTATGATTAGCGATATCGTCTTTAGAATTAATATTTGTTATCATTATGCTCTCCTTAGTGTGGAAAACATTTCCAAATCTTTTTTGCACTTACTCCAGTTACCAGTAAATCCGTTTTTGTTACTGTACTTAATAAAGCCAAGCCCAGACATTTCTTTGTTGAACAGAGTAGTAGAACCCATATACTGAACACCTTCTTCACGACGAACTTTATCTGTTAAACGATCTACTTTACGCTGAATGTCATCCTTACCTTTGCCTTTGATATTTGCAACTAGCACAGGGTAATCACGAACAGTTAAAAACTTTGCAGTTGGATGGGCTTTTGAAACTTCAATACGAACTACTGCTTTCATGAATCTTTCTCGCTTTAATTAACTTATATAACCATTATACAACAAGAAGCCTTGGTAGTCAAGTACTAAAGGTTAAAATCAGTATAATAATTTTTACCATATACTCTCGCTGTAACTTTTTTTCCTGCGAATTTACCGTTGGCGACATCACGATAGAACTGATGCAGCCTACTGTTGTTAACAAGTTTTACTTTCTTCCACTCAGTGATATTACCACCATATCTTACTTCACGGTTGTCTAATGCACCGAATGCATCATATTTAATACCATCGACTTTAATAACAATATTTTCAACAAACAACCAGTTGTCGCTACTATATCGCCATTCTACATATCTGCCTTCTATGAATTTTTCACCTTGACTCTTTGACATACCTTTTAATTGATCAATCGTAGTATTGCCTTTAAGTTTCATTGACATTCTAATACATAGACTATCTAGAGTACGCTTTATACTATATGAACACCCCTCTGGAGACTTTATTTCAGTTACGTTATCAAATGAGTCATACTGAGTGATGGCTGGAGTTGTCTGACATCCAGATAATGTTAAGACAGCAGCAGCGGCTAATATAAACTTTTTCATTGATTACTTCCTTCTCTTGATTAACTTATATAACTATTATATCGTAAGGAGCCTTGGTTGTCAAGTCTTTTTGTAAAATAAATGCAATAAAAAAGACGCATTTAGCGTCTTTTTTTACATAAGTTGTATTATGTCTTCTTACGATATGCTCGTTTCTTCTTTACTGGTGCTGCTGCTTCAATTAGTTCTGCTTCATCTAACACCTTATTGAATTCACGTAGACGCTTAATCACTGATTGGAAGTCAACAATGGTTGTCCATCTATCAATGAAGAATGTCATTGAACCTTCTACTCTACCAAATGCGTTAAGTACTTGGAATAGAACACCTAATGTGATTAACTGTTCAAAGTAACTTGGTGCTAATACGATGATTGCTATGTTTCCTGCTGCTAAACCGAATGCAGTTGACCACACACCAAAACCCATATACCAGTTAAATAAGCGATAATAGTTTTTCTTGACTGCTGCGAACATTGGAAATAAATCATCAGTTACACGCTGCGTTATATCATCTTCTGAATGAACTAATTTCTTTCTGAATTTTGCTTCTACCACTTGGTTATTGTATTCTAGTCCAGGCAATTTCATACCCAATATGAATGAGATCAATGTGCCACCGATTGAGATAGTCAGTGCTACCCACACTAAGAATCCTGGAATGATTTGACCATTCCAAACTGGTAGACCTTCTGATAATTCCCATAAGATAGGTAAGAATGCAAATAATACAAGTATTGCACTAAAGAATCCAGTGAATAGACCTTGTAATGTTTTACCGAATACCATTAAATCTTCTTGAATACGCTGTGAACCACCTTCTATCTTAGCGGTAGATTTCTCCCATCGTTTAAGATAGTGATGTGTATTCGCTTCACGCCATCTGAATGTATATCTCTGTGTCTGCCATATAACGTATGTAGCCATTGGTGTATATAGGATTATAATTTCCAAGAATGATGGTACGGTGTCTTCTTTTAATGTTAGCAACTCGGTAAATCTGATCATATCAAATCCCCATAGTAGTTGCCAAAATCTTTCTTGTTGAAGAGTTTGAATTGAATCATAGAACTCTTTGTTCCACAAGTTGTATGCTACTAATATTTGTACATTGTACCAAGTAATAACTAACAAGAATGCAAGCATTACCCATGCATATACTGCGCTTTCTTTAGTTCCAAAGAAACTTTTTAACATTTAATCTTCTCCTATTTTAGGGCTGCTTCTGAGTTTGATGCTGAATAACTCCAGAAGTTTTTGTAATTAGTTGCAATTGTAACTAATTCTGGTTTTGCGTTAAAATCTCTTGGATGTAACCAATACATTGACGCGGATGGAATTTGTATGAATAGCAATCTTAATGCTTCATCAACTCCTAGTCTTTCTAATAGTTTTATTAATGCTGCCGCTGTACGATATGCAGATGCTTCTAGTGCTGCTGGATGCATTTTAGTAATAGATTCTAATGGTGTGCGTGGACCGTGTATGCCGAACAAGACATCACCTATTAAGTATCGTTTATCGCCTGCTAGAAATAAAAGACCACATGCAGATGCACACATTGACTTATCTTTGTTGCTATCTTTTGTATTTTCACTGTTTAAATTCACTGTGCCTGGCGTGTATATTACTTTGCCATTTTCATTAAATACTTCTGTTCCACGTACTACTGTAACTACATCACGTAACTTAAAATGTGCAGCAAGACATGAACCTTCTGATAGACTACCGCCTGGGCTTTCTAAAATAACAGTAAATGATTGTGGTAAGTCAGGAACAATGCGTTCGCAATCTCCTTCACCCACTGCGCCTGTCAATGTATATAAGTTATCATCTATTTGAGTGAATACAAGTCCAGGTTCTTTCTTAGATTCTTCTGATTCTTTATCTTTATTTGCTTCAATATAAAGAACCATGTAATGGGAATACCATGTATGTATTTGATTAGCAGAGAATAATAATATGATTATCGCCATTATTACTAATGGTACACTATGTGATATTTTATTGTATAACCTGATTATCAATGTAACCAATGGTATATGTTTAATGTATCCAAGCACAATCTTGAATACGTTCATTATTTTATTCATCAGTAGTCTCCTGTTTCTTAGGCGCGGTTATCTCTTTGAATTTTGCTATAGTAACACAATCTGTTCGTGTGATTAGGCTATATTCCATGTCAAGTTTAAAATCACCTTCCATCTCTTTTTTATATATTTCGCAAATTTCCATTGTTGGATATGGATATGATTTCATTACTGGTCCGCCTAATTGCATTCCGAATAATGATACTACATAATGTGCTACTAATAATACTGCTTGTGGTGCATCCATTATAGACCTCCTCCTTCGTTTATTGTTATACTACGGGGTTTGGGTGGTCGTTTAAGTGCGCTCTGACCATTAGGCAATATGTTTGACATTTCAAATGATACTGCTTCACCATTTAACCCTTTGTTGAATTTACCTTGAGCCTGTGATTGACCATTGTCTCCTGATAATTCATTTAACTTCTGCAAATTGGCTTTACTCCAATCTGTTTTATATAATATAGGTCCTTTATTTGGTTCTGACAATAGGATGTATATCCAAGGCTTTTCGTCATATGTATATAATATCTGTATCTCTTTATCATATGGCAATCCGTATATTGGGAGTCCTTGTAACGCGGTAATCGCTTGCCAACTATATAGTGACATTACCAGTGATGCTGGTATAATGATAAATGTGTATAATCTATTTGCTTTGCTCTGTATTAATGCATATACACATATTACTACTAATAAAAACAAGCCAATTACATACAACATGATCATGGTATCTATATTCATTGTGTCTATTATATTATACATAATTATCCCCTTCCATTTGAAGACTCAATTGCAGCACTTAGTCGTGGTATCAACCTATCACTAATAAAAATATCTGATATATTACCTTCAGCGTCTACTGTAAACGCTGGTATTTTGAATACTTCGTTACGCATGGTTACATGATGCTGTACATGAATTGCTTCTTTATATGGATTAATATCTATTAACGATACTGTGAATGATGTTGGTTCTGTTGTAGTCGGTCTACTGTATACATGTACATTAACAAAATAGTCGCCTGGCATTATACCACGCATGTTAACTACTTCTCTATTAATTTTTATTATCTGTGTAACACCGTCAATCAGTACTGTATCAGATGAGGTTCCCAAATCATCTCTATCAAGATGCATGAAGCCACTAGTTTTATTTTGGAAACTCAATGGGAATTCCATGCCAGGACCTATGACCCATATATCTAGATCATCGACCACTTCACCATCCCATTCAAGTATTATCATTATTTCTGCATATGCAGGTATATCATTTTGTTTTGAAATAGGATTTACTAGAACTAGTACTAGAATGAATAAAGTTACAAAGCCTAACAATGCATTGAATAATATATCATTGAATGCGAGATTAGAACTATATCTTTCTCTCATTTTTATCTATCCTGTAAGATAAGTTGAGATCGCAATGAAACAGACACGATCAATCCAACCAATGTAGTCAACAATGCTGTTGCCATGCCATTCGCCAATTGTCCGATTACGCCTTTCATTGCTTGAATATTTGATGGATCTAACGAACCTAATTCGCTACCATCTAACATGAGGATGAATCCAAGAACTGTGCCCATCATACCAATAGACATACATGTTTCTGCGATGAACCAATATGTTTCATCTGATGTGGTAGAATTTTTATAGATTCTATGACCAATTTTCAAACTTGTTAAAAACCATAGTGCCAACAATACAAAAGTTATATATGTTTGGTCATTTTCAAATGCATATATATGTAAATCATAATAGTATGCCGTACCAAGTGCAAGCAATTGAATTACAAAAATCAACCACCATAATAAAAAATCTTTTGTCACTGCAATATTCTCCCGTTAATAGTATTTATGTTTAAGACGCAAAAAAACTCCCGTAGGAGCCTTGTTATGTATTTGCCATTCTAAACATGAATGCTTCTTTTTCACATTCAAAATAAACCTTAAATCCATGTAATCTTGCATTATCTGGATTGAGATAACACTGTCCCACATAATATCTACCTATCACGTTTTCAGCACACCAATCAGCGTACGAGATGTAATCATCATGTATATTTCTTTCTGGTAGTACAACTGTACTCCACGCATCAGGTATGCCAGTCTGATAAGTTCTACGCAAATGTATCGGTATAGATGGTGAATGAATCTGTAACCAAGTTGGAAATCTACTGTAGATATTGTATAATATTCTATATGATTTATAATGAAGTGGGCTAATCATAAGTATAATACCTAGCATATACATAAAAAATGCAAACCCGTCCCATAATGACACAATAGTTTTATTATCATCAATCATACATAAAGAAATAAACATCATGGTGATTGCGATCACATTTAATGTATGATTGCTAATGAAAGATTTAACGATATCTACATACTTCATTATTATAATGCGCGTGCTAGTTCAATCATTGTCGCAGATAAATTAATCTCTACATCAGCCACTTGAGTATGCTTTACTAAACCATTACGGATTGCAAGAACACACGCATCATACTGGTCATCATTTGATGTATACAAATCAATATTGCGATATAGCCAAGTATAAATTTCATTATACTCATCTGCACGCGCTTTAGACACAATCAATTTACGCGCTTTTTTGATGTCACCAGATTTGAATAGATCAATCATTTCCATACGCCAGACTGCACTAGCACCACTATCATCAACAGGCTTCTGTAATAGATTGTCTGCGATACTCATCTGTACCGTATTAATCGTTTTACGCAAGTCGGGATAATTCGCACGAACCATTGCATCTAATGTATCAATATCAAATTCAATATTATTGTCTGCTAAAATCTCTGCAACACGCACTGTGAAATCTGTTTGATCTAGTTTCTCAATATGGAAACCTTGACAACGACTATGCAATGCTGGAATAATCATGTTAGGATAGTTACATGTTAAGATAAACCGAACACTCGCATGATATTGTTCCATAACGCCACGCAATGCTGCTTGACCTTCTGGTGAAATATGATCAGCCTCATCTAATAAGATAACCTTGAAATCACCCCAAGGCATAGTCTCACTGAATGCGGTGATCTTCTTACGAATCATTTCAACACCGTTATCACGACTAGCGTTAATATATAGTACATCAGCATCTTGAATAGAAAGTTCATTGATAAGCACTTTTGCAATTGTCGTCTTACCAGTTCCCGGACTACCACTGAACAATAAGTGTGGAATACCACCATCATTGATCCAGTTCTGTACCTGTTTACGTTGGGTATTATCTTTGAATACGTATTCTTTTACTGTATTGGGACGATACTTTTCTACCCATAATTCCTTAGCCATATGCTATTCCTAATTTAAGTTGTTAATAAGATATTATACACTAGTTTTACTACTTTGTCAAGGAGTGCATCATTAAGATTTTACCAAGTTCATCAACTAAATCAGTACCATCTGGTATTACATATAAGTCTGTACTACTACCTTGGAATTGCTGATTAGCGTGATTAGTAGTTGTATGACATTCAACTACGCGACCACCTTTTGCAGAATATATACGGATATTGAATGATGGGTCTGTGTCAGGTGTGAGTTGATGGTGACTTTGATTCTTCAACTTCGTAGTAGTGGCACCAGCACCAACGTTACGCCCAAACCTACTAGTACTAAATGGAACATCGTCACATTCGCCGTAATCACGTTCTTGCCAATATTCATCAGTACGTTTCAGAAAAAAGTTACCAATGACGCTGTATATTTTATTTAACATTATTCTACCTTTAGTATGTTGCGATCACATGATCTGCGATACCATGCTTTACTGCTTGCTCTGGTGTTAACCAATGATCTGTCTTAGGTGCTAGTGTAAACTCACGGATATATTTTTCATTCTTACCAGTGCATTTCTTGTAATGTTCTAGCAATTTTTTATTTGTCCAATCCATATGTTTTTGACTGTCAACCATATCGTGATATTGACCACGAGTGCCACCACTAAATTCATGTGACATGACTGCTGTATTATGGGTTAGATAACGATGTCCTTTAACGCCAGACATCATCAGCATTACACCACAACTAGCGATAGAACCCATGCCGTATGTATATACAGGGATGCGGGATTGCTTTACAACATCAATCAGATGCATACACGAATCTACATACCCGCCAGGCGAATTGATATATAAGTGAATAACTTGTGGTGCTTTATCTGCTGGCATGAGATTGTATTCCATGATCATCTTTACCAATGGCATACAGTTATCTTGATTGAATTCTTTATCCATGAACAATACACCATTATCGCGTAAATGTTCACCCGGCTGCTTTGGAGGTCCAGGAGGCATCGGCATAGCAGGCTGCGGTGGCATCATTGGTTCTTGTTTGGGTACTGGAATTACTGAAGGAATCTCTTTTTTTGGTGACTTCTTTTTCTTCTTTTCATCTTTATTAAATAGCATATTTACATCTCATATCCGCTGTTTACTGGGTCATCATCTGATACTAACAGACACTTCTCATTATCTAATAACCATACGCTAGTAGATTCGTTACCGTTGCCCTGTTGAATCTTGATCTCGTTACTCCAACGACCGTGTTCAACATATACAAACTGTCCTTCCTCAACGAATGTCACATTGGGTCCAACTGATTCTACTTTAAACCATCGTGGACGAATACCCGATTCTGTCATGTCTTTATCTGCTAATAAAATACCGCTTGCTAATACTCTATGTCCGCCAGTTACCTTAACCATTGACGCTAACACACAATTACCTACTGCTTTTGCTTTCATAATATATTACTTCTCTCTAGTTTATCTTTAATTTGTTCCCAAACCATCTTATGTCCTTCGGGATTGAAATGACCACAGTCACATGATACATCATATGTTCCAATATCTTCCATTTTATCTAATATGGGCCAGTCAATGGCATATTCGGATAATAAATCTTTACCTAATGATAATTTTAGATCACTCACTTCATCTATTGAGTATGACCAAGTAAACCATTTAACTATATCGCTATATTTTGATATATAGTTACATAATGTTACATTTGCACTCCATGTATCAACTGCATGATTCATGCTATAAACATATTCAATATACCAAGCCATGTATCGCTTTTGATAATCATAAGCATGATCTGGTGGCAATGCAGTGGTTGGAGAGTAGAAGTTTTCTACTGATGAATCTAACCACTTTGCATAATACGTTTCAAACTCATATACATCGTCAGACGGATGATTTAATATATCATATGGGGGTCCGCCCAAAAAATGCATAGGGTCTGATACAGTTCCTTCAATTCCACGACCTTCAACTATTGCTAAGTCAAAATGAGCAGTTGGATTATCTTGAAAATATGCGTATACTGCTAGTACTTGTTGTTGAACAGTACAGCCACTCATACTAATATTTACTACTTCATATCCGAACTCTGATTTAAAGTAATCATGCCATCTCTCATCATGTTTAAGGTATTCAGTGTCAGACCGATACCCCTCACAACAACCCATGCTATGACTTGTGCCAACGATTAGTATTCGCTTTGTCATTAAATGGGACCGTCTGTGTAGAACTCTTCTGTCATGCTACCATCTGAGTATTCGATTTCATGATATGATGCACCATCTTCACGTGTACGTAGCGTACGATTCACTTCGATAACTGTTTCATCAAGTGATAAATTACTTATATCAGTTGGTGTACTTAGTCTATCATCATTATACACGTCAAGCACATCCGTGTCAATAGCGGATTCTGTTTTTTTCTGTTTAGGTGTGGTAGTTGAATTTTCATCTTTGATGCTAATGTTCTCTTCTACACCAGTAAGAACATCTTTATTGAATTCTTTAGCAATTGTTTCTTTTGATATTTTAACATTACCACGATTATCAATAATATCACCCCTCGCATTTACAGGGATATTACTCACTGCACGAGTTGTTTCATTTTTAGAGGCTAACGCTGCCATGTTGATCGTTCTACCTAACGCTGTTTTTGCACTTTTCATTTTAAAAACTCCTTTATGTCTAGTTCGTACTTAATACTATTTACTCTATGAATTCCTAGAAGATATAGACAATAACTAGATACACTACTACCACGACCTACGCCCAATACAATATCATTATCATCACATACTCGTTCAAGATATCTTAGAAAATTAAGAGCAATTATCAATCCACGATCTTCATACAATTCTAATTCATATCGAACACGTGTTAATTCTTCTTTTGTTTTACATAGATTCTCTAAATGATTGCGAATGTTATATTGATGATACTCATCGGGCATATGCCAATTGTTAATGCATTTCTCAACGTAACCATCTGAATCATCTGCTATGGTAGCATCAATAGGATTTCCTATTTCATACTCGACACACCATTCATTATAGATATTAATTGGTTCAATATCTTCAAACTGTGCCTTGTTGATGCGTATATCTGAGAGCCAAGATCTAATTACATCGCGCTCTGTCAATACCATTTGTTGATTACTGTTCATCATCATCGAATTCACCATCGATATCGCCAATGTTCAGTGTAGTCTCTACTTTATCTTTAGTAGTAGCATTATCAAATTGTAAATGAGCAATCATCTCTGACTTATGAATTCTAATTTCTTCAACATACATTTGTAGTTGATCTTGAACTTGCTCACTCATCATACCAGCACTACGCAATCGTTTCAATAAAACTTTCTCAAACTCGATTGTGTCTTCTAATGATAATGTATCAAGTGACTTACCTTCATATTCTAACATAGTACTATAGGTTCCTTATTAATTCCCAAAGCCCAATCTTCTGCGACTTCTTCAACTTGCACCAATGAACTGTTTTTAAATTCTAATAGTTCACATAACATGTTTTCATCGTTATAGTACATTATAGCATAAAAACCATCAATTGCAAGTACTTCTGCACTTGCACCATCTTCTCTATAATACTCTGATAGTAATTTCATAATCTAGTATTAGTATACAAATTTTGCAAGTTGAGGTGCTAACCAGCCTTCTGGTTTTAGTACTTTACCGTCTTCACGTTTAATAACTTTACCAGTTGTAGGATCTACCTTCGCAAAGTTAGTGTTCATTACTTCTTTCCACGCACCTTCGCCATCCCACCCTGCGGCACGTATAGCGCCCATGGTAACGACCAAAATGTCTACTAATGCATCTAATTGTTCTACAGTATCATCATCTGCTACCGCATCATTTAGTTCACCAACTTCTTCTTCAATCAAACCAAGATACATTTTATAGTTTGCTTCACTTGGTGCTTGATCACATGCTTCTTGGAACATGTCTACATCGTTAAATGGATTTGTCATTTGTATTACTCCTTACGTAATCGCCAATTTTACTCTTCATTATGTATTCATCAAATAGAATACGATATCCTAGTGGTGTTAAATGTAATGTATCATCAATGATATCATTCAAATCACCATATAATTCTTCATGTTTTATTACTGTTTCTAATGCGGTGGTATCATGACCAATATTATTAATAGATTCATTTGCAAATCTCCACCAAAATACATTAGGAAAATGATGTTCATACATATGCAATGTTTGTGTGAATAAATTATAATATTCAGAGGTCCATGTGTCGCTAGTAGACCTATTAATCGGGAACTCTTTAAAATTGGTATCTTCTATATTATCACATGGTTGTATCATGCTGTCATTAATTATTGAAATGTCATCGAGAAATGATAGTTCATGATTTTCGTATAAATCTTCAAAATCCATTGATTCATGTGCGAGTACATGTGCATAGTTAAATGAATAATTTATATATCTATCAGATATCTCATCTGTTCGTAACTTATCTGAGGTATGTCCTGTAATAGGAAATTGCCAACGTGTACTACTTGTCAGTTGAATGATTACGCAATCGTAATCTAGTTTATTTGCAACAATATACTTTAGTACAAAATCAAAATATTGAACGCCATGACCAGCCGCTGAATAGTTGTGAATAATGTAATCTTCTGGAAACATAGTTGTCCAGTTCTTATCACATTCGAGATAATAACTATGTGAGCAACCGATAATTGCTATTTTCTTCATTTTTTACTACTCTGAGGGATCGTAAAACATATCCGCATTATATGCTGCTGGTTCTTCTTTGGGACAAGATGCTGCTCCAGTATCTATGTTGACGCTATCGCCACAACCACATGAACTGGTTACTTGTGGATTGCTTATGATTAGTTTTGTACCCATTAGATTTGATTCTAATGAAATTTCACTACCGAACAAATACATCAGACTCATACCGTCTATGATTAGTCCACCACCATCTTCAAACGTCATAACCTCATCGCTCATTTCATCGATACCATCTTTATCGATGATGTTCCACGAATATTGGAATCCAGAACAACCACCACCTTCAAGCGCAAGTTTAACTATTTCATTGTCACCTGTCGCGATAGTGGTCATATACTCTTGTGCTTTTTTTGTTATTTCAATCATGATCGTTCTCCCTTATATACTACTCACTGTCTTCCTTATACAGTGTCTAATGCTATGACATTTAATAAGTCATATTCTTTGCAATGCACATAAAATAGATCAATGATTACACCAATGCCTACTACTTTAGCGCCAGTTGATTCAACCAGTGAGCGTGCTGCCATCATACTACCGCCTGTTGCGATTAGATCATCTGCTAGTATAACACGATCAGTGTGACTTAGCAACCCTTCTTGTAATACAATGGTATCTGTTGAATATTCTGTACCATAACTTTGTTCTAATAGATCGCCAGGATATTTCGCACCTTTCTTTCGAATCATTACGAATGGTAATCCCATTTTGTATGCCAATGCAGCACCTATTACAAAACCACGACTTTCTAATCCTGCGATATGCGTTGGGTACTTATCATCAACAAGTGATAACTTATCTGCCATATCATCTATCATCACACTGAACAGTTTGTTATCAGCGAATAGACTATTCACATCATAGAAATTAACACCATCAATTGGATAATTTGGTACTGTTCTAATAAAGTTACTATATTTCATTACTGATCTCCAGGACCAGCCATTTCAATTAAATCAATCAACTTACTTGGACCCGTGTATCCTTTCTTTGGATTAAACAAATCAGCATCTGGTAATGCATCTTTCTGTACGGTTAGAACAGGCCAGTTATGATCTTCGCTATACTTACGATTAATCTCCACCCAATCAGGTCCCGTGGGATCTAAGTTAGTATCAGGATGAATTGCACCTGCTGGACATTCGGGTTCACATACACCACAGTCGATACATTCGTCTGGATTAATTACAAGAGTGTTTTCACCTTCATAAAAGCAATCAACGGGACACACACTTACGCAGTCCGTGTACTTACATTTAATGCAAGAATCATCTACGATATATGTCATTTATTTTTCCGATTGTGCTGCTAAGATACGCATAATCATTTCAACTTTACGATCACTTGATTTGAATTCAACATCAAATTTAGTCTCACCCAGTGTCTTTAATTTTGACTTTGTTAGTCCAGATAAACTATCTTCTGTGTGTAATGATGTGAATGTAGGTTCAACCTTATTCATTGTATTTGCTGATGGGAATCCTAACCATTTTAAAATTGCTTGTAACATTTTACTTCTCCTAATATATTATTAATTAATACTTCTATCGTTCGTATACTGCTGAATTTGAGTCATGTTCTGCACATTCTACCCGTACACAATAACAACGATCACTAGTCATCTTGCGAACAAGATCATCTGCAAAGTTAAATGCATGTTCAGCAAACTTCTCTGTACCAACACCATTCATTACTACAATCTCTGCTAATCCTAATTCTTCAAGTTCCATAAACTTTGCTAAGAACGGATCATCTTTGTCAATTGCAGTCTTATGATCAAAGTTGTCTTCAAGCCATTTCTTCAATGGTTTTAATCCACCGAAGTCAACAGCCCAGTTCTTATCATCTAGTTCGGTACAACCGAATGTAAATGTAAATGCTAAACTATACCCATGTAGTAGGTGACAATGTGAATGATCTGCATTCGGCTGCCTGAATACTGAGGATAACCCAATGCTATGACCATAGTGTTTTTTTGAAAAATATGCCATTCGTAATTCCTATCGTAGAAGTTATTATACTATTATTTATATATTATGTCAAGTTAATAACATACTATTTAAGATTTAATTTTCTTGCAGTATTGTGCATATCGTTCCACATAAGTAAATGCGCCGTATATAATACCGCAGTAACATAAGATTCCACATATGCAAAGGCTATGATAACTGCTATGTCGAATAATGTATCAAAATAAAGAGGTGGTTTCCAACCATCGGAATTTTGTATTTGTTCAACCATTTCATCATACAAAAACCAACCAACAAGCAAACCAAGCACAATGGCGATCCATGCGGTTGCATATGCGTATCCAATCGCAAGACTTGATAACACATTGTCAAGTCCACTGTATAATCCTAAGTAGATTGCGAGTGCAAATACAGTGTTAATTATTATATAATTCTTCATATTTCTCTCAAGTTATTAATGTATATACATATTATACAGCAATTGGTGGTGTATGTCAACACTTTAATCACTAAAGCATGAATCACGACAAACTAGCCATTTTTCATGTTTTACCGCATCAGGTAACACATCCGCATACCACCGATTACTAAGGATATCATATAACGGCGTATGCTTCAGGTTATTTGCTAGTTTACCTTCATCGAAATTATCATCAGTTGCGGCGATCCCAGTATACTCTGATGAAAAGGAATTTGCATGATTACTAATATGACAACATGGCCACACCGTACCCCATGGATCAATTTGCACTTGACGATCTGCTAACCACGGACATGTTGATGCGACAGGTTCTATTGCATCTGATATAATTAGATTATCCATATAATTTGGTAAATCACTTAATCTATAATTATCATGCTCTACTTCATTATCATGCTCTACTTCTACTTCTACCTCCTCTTCGGGCAATTCATCACATGCATATATCATATAATTTTCGCCAGGCGCAATTACTTCTAGTTCATCTCCATGACTGTAACGTAAGGCAAAATCTGCATTAAGCGATTGTGCTAATTTTTTAACTTCTTCTACTTGATGTTTATTGTGTTCAAATAGGGTCATGGTTACACTCGCTCGTCCATTCGCATCGGTGAATGCTTTAATATTCTCCATAATTTTAAGAAAGTCGGTATTACGACGATATATCGCATGTGTATCTTCTAGACCGTCTACTGCAAAAACTACACGATGATTTGAGAATTGACGACAAACTTTGGCAAAAGAAGCCCAGAATTTGGTCGTGCGCATACTGCCATTGGTATGAATATATAAACTCGCTTCTGGATGAAATTTTGCAAATGTTGTAACCATATCTTTAATTTTAGGATGCATCATAGAGTCACCCCAATTCCCGTTTAATACCAGTTCATTAATAAAAATATCTTTGGTATCATGCTCTGCCATACGATTCCATACATCAACATCAAAGTTTTCAAGAATAAGACCCGGTCTTGTTTCATGACCGTCGTCATTTCTAGCGCATCCACCACACTTAGCATTACAATAACTAGTAACATCTACTTGTAGGCTTTGTATATTATCACGCCATAGCATACTCATAAATAATTCTCACAATTACCTTCACGTACGATATCACTAGTCAAGCAATGGATACCACCATCCCAAAAATACTGATGACGGAATCGCCAAACAATTGGTTCAATTCCGTTTGCTTCCATTTCAGCAAATGCTGCATCGTTTTTACCTGTACAGATTACCGTCTTTTCATCCAATGATAATACATTAACATCAAATACAGACTCGTCTGCATAACCTACCCAATGACTTAACCACTTCTGTACATACTCTTTATAGTATCTACGCTTACGTGTATTTTGAAAATCTGCTGGCATGTCAAAATCATCTTCTACTTCAATGATTGTCCAATTCTTGAATTCTTCTGGGACCCATGCTTTGTTCCACGTCATAAGAACACCCGGCTTCAATAATGCAATCTTACCATCTATGTGACCACCAATTGGAATATCAATAAATTTAGTATCAGGATAACGCTGTTTGATTTCTCTTTGCATCCATTCCTTGCCCAAATTCGTACCACGTCCACGCTTGTTGTCACCTTCGTATGGTTGACTGAATAAGATAGTATCACCACACTTGATCATATTTGCAGCATGATACAGTACACGCTGCTCTGCTACGTATTCATCATATCCTTTACCAGTTTCTACCATGCAGCCAGGCATTGAAATCCAATCAGCACCTTGTTTAAACCATTCTACTACGTGATCATAGTATGCTAGGTTTTCAAAGTAACGATTGTCACCGCCTGTAAAGCATTCAAAAATTGAATGACCATATGGCATCAACGTATCGCGCGGCATTAATGGATGGTTCGGAAACGCACAATGAGCCCACGGTAATTGAATCTGTTCTTCACCAGTGATTGTAAAGATGTTCTTGGGACGTACCACTTCAATTCCACGTGCTTCTAATAGTTGTGCTAATACTTCAATATCTTCGGCTGTTTCACGGAAGATTTGTCGCATAGTGTCTCGTGTCTCTTCATCTTCGTGCCAATCAAATGCAGTTTCTGGGAATGGTGCACCCAATACTACTTTCTTCAATGGTTGAAACTCTGTCCAAGCGTTAACTGCGTTCATATGTTATTCCTTATAAATTTTTAATACGTTCTGCCATAACCAACTCTGGGTTTAGCATGTGTTCTTTCTGAATATCTGCTTCGAATACTTGTAACTTTGCTCCGAATACAATTTGATGTGATACCCACTGTGCATTGAGTAACCAAATATCACCTGGATCACATGTTATATAATGCAATGGGTGGTGGAAATGTGACCAATTTTTATCGTTCCAAATACAACGATTGCGCATTTCTGTAATGAATGCGTGCGGGTCTTCTTTATCTAATTCCCATAACTTAAATTCATCATAGTATTTATTATACAATTGTTCTATGTTAGGACCTACCGCAGTAATACGACAGCGTTGTTTATCCATGTTAGTCAATACACGAATCTGTTGTTCTTGTCCAGTATGCTCTTGGTCTAGTTCGTCGAAGTGTAAATTGTTTTCAACTAACATATTGTATCGGTGACTAACACTTTTACCCGTTGCATTTGCATAACGAGGCATCAACTCAGCAAAGAAATTATTCCATGCTTTATTTGATTCTTTGTGTTGCTGTGCGAATTCATCAATCTGTTCTTCTGACCAATCTCGCTCGTTGCGTAACCTATCTCGTTTACGAATATCACTTGGATACCAAGGTGCAATCCATTTATTATCTTCGATTACCCAATCTGGCAAATCGTTATAATAATCGTAATCAATGCCAGGGATCTTTAATCCAGATATGACCACGGGCCAACCAGATTCAAACGCATTATATAATTCGTCTGTATCTGCTATTTCAGTAATATCGGTTGGATTGAAAATGGTTACTTTAATGTCATCTTGTGCGACACTATCTTTTGCTAGTCTTGTCATAGTATTATTTAGTTTGAGGATTTGAAGCAATATATTCTTCATATGTAATCATGTAAGATACAATCTCACCATCTTCTTCTTCCTCACGACAGCAAATATAACCAGCATCAATAAGTTCATTGACTACCGTTTCTGTTGTTATTTTTATTGAGACTGCAACAGATGCTTGCACCGCATCGTCAATCATACTTTGACAAGAATTTCGTCCCATCCAGTAAGCCAATGCATATACAATTGTAGCAAGTAAAACAATAGTTAATCGCGGATTCGCTTGCATTAGATCAATCATTATATAACCATCCTGCAACATCTTGATCCAGCACCAATATATTATCTTTTAAGTCTTCATAAAATTTGGTATTAGGAGTTGTAATAACATACTGTAAAACCATACCAAAGCATACCACTGTGGTATTACCAGATGCAGATAATGTAGAAGCCACGACAGTATATCTTTGAACTGATACACCATCACTATTATAAATAGTTTGTGGGTACATTGCGTCTATTTGCATAGTAGACTCCATGTTATGACTCGACTGCTGGTATGCATGTAATAATGCTCTCTCTACCACATCACCTGCATTCTTTAACTCGTCCATACTACCTACCGCCAGATGCATAGGTTAAATAAGAAATCGCACTATCAAGCAAGTCAGGCTCACCCCAAAATGCAATAAACAGTACAATAGTACCCCATATTAAATGTTTGTCATCCATGTTACTCTCCAATATTATTGATTAATTTACTTATATCCAATTATCATAAACCTAGTATACTTAGGCAACTCTAATTCTCCACTGTACAATACAGTACTCATAGGCGCAGTGTCAATAAATTCATCAACATCTGCAACACAATTTACGTGTTCATCCACTTCATAGAAGTTATTACTTTGTAATATCACCAATTTACCATCTGGTATCTTGGAATACCATGCTTCAAAGTTATCAATATGCTCACAACTTGTGTTTATAACAGTGTCTGGACTATCACATAACAATTGCTCTTCGCCATTTGATTTATAAACACTATAGGGTGTTTTTCCTGTGAAATCAATATCGTGTATATCTTTGTAAGCCGCTTTAAACTTCCATCCATCTACTACCCAAGGCTTATTAAACACTTCTGCGATTTCTGCACAAGTAGTATCAATATCAAAACTGCGAATCTTATCTATTTCCATGTCGCTCTCAAACAACATAGTAGCGATAGTTGCATACCAGCCCGCACAAATAAACACAGTGCCTAGTGGTATATTACATTGTTGCAATTCACGCACTAACCATAGTTTACTTTCTAACTGTCCTCTTGCGAAACAATCATCCCATATCTCAGTATCATTGACAAAGAAGTTTTTGAATGCTTCAACGAACTGTGTATCAGTGTATCTAGATAGTACAGGCCATAACTTCCAAATATTATCTTCTAATAGTAGTTTGCGTAATTCTTCATCATCTACTAGTCTAAAGATACTATGCAAGTTTTGTTCTATCACTGCTCTACGCAAGTCTTCATCGTCTACTAGTCTAAAGATACTATGTAAGTTTTGTTCTATTGCTGCTCTACCTAGTTCTTCATGCTCGTCTGGTAGCAAACGAAAGATACTATGCAAGTTTTGTTCTATCACTGCCTTACGTAAGTCTTCAAGATCATCATTACTAACATTTGGTAGTAATCGAAAGATACTATGCAAGTTTTGTTCTATCACTGCTCTGCCTAGTTCTTCATGCTCTGCTGGTAGCAAACGAAAGATACTATGTAAGTTTTGTTCTATCACCGCCTTACGTAAGTCTTCATGTTTTTCTGGTAGTAATCGAAAGATACTATGTAAGTTTTGTTCTATCACTGCCTTACGTAAGTCGTTATGTCCTGCTGGTAGTAATCGAAAGATACTACTTAGATCTTTGTCAATGTATGCCCTACGCAGATCTGATAACTTACTGTTGTTAGGGTACATCAGTTCAAACCTATCCAATAGTTCAAACGGTTGCATTAAATGATTCCTTGAGTTAAAATGTACATTATTCTGTTACTTTTCCTTGAGTGATTTGTTTCCACTTTGCCGACATCGACTTGATGATAACATAAGGCATCCAAAACAGTGCATACGTAAGAATTGCTGAAACCATTACATATGATAAAAGATCTGCGTTTGATAATTCCATGATAACTTCCTTTTGATTAAATTATATAAATATTATATAACAATAAGCCTTACTTGTCAAGGGTTTAATGTAATTGATTACGTTTCCCAAGGAAATTTAATGTCGTCGTTTTTAGACCATGCATATACAAAGTCGTATACTTCAAGCAAATCATAATCTGTTTCATAAAGTTTTTCAGCAAGCATTAGTGCGTACTCATGTACTTCTATCAAATCGCCAACGAATCCGCTTTCAAGAATAGCGTCATCAGATTCGCCATGAAATGCATAACATACTGCTTTCTTAAATGATTGTTCCATTAAAAAGCCTCAATCCTATCAAATACTTTAACAATATCAAGTCGTGTACCACCAGTGAGAAAACTAGTAGCCTCACAGAATCGTGAATCAGATGTACCAGCGTAATTGCCACCAAACATTACCCATTCACCTAGTGCCTTATTAATAGGTTCCCACGCATCAGTTGAGTCATTATATACTGCTGGAATTAAACGTGCACTATCTAACGGACCTTGTACAAGAACCAACACATCTGTTGCAGTCGGTTCTGACATAAACGGTCCTTCAACATTCGCTACGATGAATCGGTCTAACTTAGCAGATACTCCGCCATTTGTACAATCGACTAATTTATTACTACGATAAACACTGACTAACATACCCATAATAACTTCCTTGCTTTAATTAACTTATATAACTATTATATACCAAGGCTTCTTACTTGTCAAGTGTTTTTTCGTCGATAACTTCAATATCTACACTTTCTGAGTAATAACCATTACTGCTTCCACACCAACGAATAGATACATCACCTTTTTCAGTGTTAAAACGGTAATATGTCCAAGTTTCACTCTCTGGTTCATAATGATCTTCGGTTGAGTCATACGTTGTTTCATTAGATGGTTCATAGTTTTGCACTTCCTCAACTAACAATAATTGAGTGCCTACCAAGTCGTCTAAGTCACCTACGATATCCTCGATATATACTGACTCACAGCAATCTTGCTGGTGGTACATACGCACATAATTAGTGTCAGTTAAGTAAAATTTAATTTCATCATCAGACTGTTCAATTTTTGATAACATGCGTCCTTGCAACCCTTCAAACGTTGTCACAGGTCCTATTAGTATATTATAAAATGAGACAATTTCAGAGATCGAAGTCATAGTGGTCATGATTGTTTCCTATTGTATTATTCTTTTATTCAACTTCTTCCAATGTCAATGACAGTGGAAACCCTGCGGTTCGGGCATTAGATACAGTCTCGGTTACTTTTTGTTCTGCAACTTCGTAGATATAGGTTCCAGCGATTGCTTTCCCTTTCTCGTGAATGTGTGTTGCTACTTCTTGTGCTTCTGTTGCATCTTTATGAAAGATAGCAGTTAGTACCGAAATAACAAATTCCATAGAGGTTGCGTCATCATTTAAAAAGATAACATTATACTTTGATGGGCCACGTAGTCGTGTGTGTGTTAGTTCGGATGATGTTGATGCTGATGATTGTGTCATTGGTATTTCCTTTATTGGTTAACATATATTATACTACGGAATTAATAATAAAGCAAGCAAAAAGGAGCATTTAATGCTCCTTTGTTAGTGTAAAGTTACCAGTTGTCTATTTAGAATAAACGCTTTTTAGTAACATTATTCTCTTGTGCCAATTGCTTGCGCAATCGTGCCTTTGCTGCTGCTTGTGATGCTTTACGCTTTTCAAATTTTGGTGTAAATTCTGCACGATCCTTTACTTCTTGAAGTTTACCGTCTGTGGTCATCTTCTTCTTAAATTTACGCAACGCTTGTTCGATGTTATCATTGTATACTGCAACCGTCAAACCTTGACGCTCATTTCTATTATATGCCATTCTTAACCTTTTATTTTCGCACTAACTCTATTACCACTTGCACCGAATAATTCCAACTCAACACCTAATCGATCTGCAATAGATTGGATTAGTTCACGTGCTATATGTTGCTTACTTCGTTCACGACCCTTCAAGGTCACGGTAATAGTAACTCTGCATTTCTTTTCCAATAATGTTTTAATCTTATTAGATTTAACAGTAATATCATTTTCTTCGATATTCAAACCCATACGGATTTCTTTATGTTCTACTGTACTGGCTCTTGCCTTTTTTGCAGTGTCTTTTTGTTTTTGTTTCTGTTCATACAAAAACTTATTTTTATCAGCAATCTTACATACTGGTGGAACTGCAATTTCATTGATAACAATCAAATCCAGTCCTCTACCTTCTGCGATAGATAATGCCTCTACTGTATTTAGTACTTTACTTTCGCCGTCTTCAAAATTGACACGTACTTCACGAAATGTTATGAATTGATTAAACATCAACATTGGTTTTTTATTTTTCACTTATGGATCCTTTGATCATGTGTGGTGTTGTTCCTCTAGTTATAGTTTCTTCACTAATAATAATCTTCTGAACGCCCTGTCTTACAAGATCGGGTAATTCATATTGTGTATCAATGAGTGCATTGTCGATTATTTTGCGTAATCCCCTTGCACCTAGATCTTGCTTAATAGAAGTCTCTGCGATTGCTCTTAATGCAGATGGCTTAAATTCTAAACTAACATTATCTAATTCAAATAATGCTTGATATTGCTTTACAATACTATTTTTCGGTTCAGTCAACACACGCACCAAATCATCTTTAGATAATTCATGTAATACATTAACTGATGGTAATCTTCCTAAGAATTCTGGTATTAGACCATATTGAACTAGATCACTCGTTTCAAGTTCATCTTCCCAATTATAATCTTTGCTTGCCATTTTTCCAGTAAATCCTATTTTTGATTTACCTAGACGCTGCTCAACTACTTTCTCTAATCCAATAAAAGCACCGCCCACAATGAATAAGATGTTCTCTGTATTTATATCTATTTTTTCAGGAGATCTATCATGTTTATTAGGTACTGCGATGGTGGTGCCTTCCATGAGTTTCAGTAAACTTTGTTGAACACCTTCGCCTGATACATCACGACTTAAACTTACCATGTCATTACGCTTGGCTTTCTTGTCTATCTCATCTACGTAGATGATACCAATCTCGGTTCGTGCAATATCATAATCAGAATTTTGGAATAACTTATGTATCAATACTTCTGCATCATCTCCAGCATAACCACTTTCAGTAATCGTAGTTGCATCTGTAATGACGAATGGCACATCCATTGAACTTGCTAGCGTTTGTGCAATAAGTGTTTTACCAACACCTGTAGGACCCAATAGTAATACATTTGATTTTTGTACTTTTACAGTGGTGTCATTAAAGATTCGCTTACAATGATTGTATATTGCTACACTAATTCCTTTCTTAACTTTTTCTTGACCAATCACATGTTCGTTTAAATATTCATGGACTTGTTTAGGTGGGACAGTATCAAAAATATCACGTAACTTACGTTTCTTATCTTTGAGTGTTTTTGTTTTATCTTCTTTCTCTAAAATGCTGTGCGACAAATGAACACATTTATTACAAATATAAATGTGCTCGTCTATGCCAGCAAGTAACTTAGAAACTTGCTTTTGTGTCTTATGACAAAATGCGCATTTTAACATTTCTGTCATAAAGGAGCAGACAGTTGAACATGTGTTTCCATGTATGCACTGATCTCTTTAATATCTTTCAGTATAATATACTTACTCGTTGCATTTATCAATTTAATAGCATCGCGTTTTTTGTTCCTGTCACTAAAAAACACAACAACATGATTATCATCCTGTTCTTTTGTCAATGCAGTACAAATGTCTACCCAAGCACATGTGTCTAAATCAACAAACATAATGTCAACTGCACGACTCACATACCACATCCAGGGAACACCTGTTTCGGTGGTGCTAGAAGGCTGCACATTAAACACAATACTATGTTCAATGTGATGCTCTACTATTAATTTTACTTCGTCAATGAATTCTTTGTTAGTACTCGTGATTAATACAGAAATCCCATCATTTGTTAAAAATAGATCAGGATTTGTTATTGTATAACTACTGTTGTCTTGCTTCATTTACTTTCCTGTATTTGATTAATTGTGTTTGCTATAATAGTTTGTACATCATTCAATGTGTCTTTATCAGCACCCTCTAATAACTGCTTCAGGGTTCCTGTATCGTCTGATGCTATTACATCACTGATACATGTGATATTGCTTCCGCTTTGAATCATGCGATTTGATATATCTTTAACAAGCAATAATGCTTGCTGATTTGCTTCTTTTTGTATGCTACGACTTGATTCATTTAATTCACGTTGTTCATTTAATTCACGAATCTCACGCTCTAATTCTGTTTCTACTTTTGAAGTTTCTTTTTCAGCAACTTCAATTGGCTCAACCACCACTTCTTTATGAGGTGTATTATCAACCATACGCTGTACTCTTGCTCTATCGTATTCAGCCTGATCATCGCGTACTACGTTCACTTTCTTTTGCTCAAGAATAGAAATGCCCGCAATTACTAATACAACGGCTAACGGATCAAACACAACTACAAGTATCATAATAATCCATCGTACAGCATCTTCCAATGTGTCTTTAGTAGGATCATCACCATATATTAATGCTGCTATGTATTTAACAGGTCCTACTTCGGCTTCTAACTTTCTGCTTTTAGTCTCTATAGTATACTTTGTTTCATAGAGTTTGTCAAGTGATTCTTCTGAATTCTTAATTTTCAATTGCAATGCAGTTATGTCTGCTTCTGTGTCTACACGTTCAACTACGCTAAGTTCAGTTGTCATTCGACTAATCAGTGCATTCGATGATTCTACCTGTTGTTCAAAATTTGCACGTAGTCTAGCGATTTCAGTTCTGGTATCTGCTCGTAATTCATTGACAATAGACAATGCTGTCGCACGTTCATCAAGTAGGTTATTTCTATATTCCTTCACTCCATTGGCAGTCTTTGTTCCATATGAACCATCTTGTACTTCGCCAATTAATCCTTGTATCTTCTTAATTTCATTATTCTGAACAAACCCATTCATTAATGCGAGTGCATTGTCTGCTGCTTGTTGCTGTGTCATATACGGTGCAACTGCTAACTCTATCGCTGCTGTTTGTTCTGCTATTGCTGTTTGTAATCTCTGTGACTTCCCTGTGATACGATTTTCTTCTGTCGCAATCTTTGTTTGAATATTGGTATCTATTGTTTCATCTGATGATTCTAGTTTGATCATCTTATCATCTGCACGAGCGATAACTGATTGATTTCGTGCAATATCTGCTTCCACACGTTCCAATTGTGCTACACCTTCACCAGCCATTGCTGTCTGTTCAATATGTGCTTTAGATAGGAAACCAAAAATACCCATACTAGTAATAAACATGAGTAACAGTACAGCAATAGTTAAATAAGATTTCATCAAGAATGTTGCTTTATCCCAGTACTTATGTAACCATACTGCGGTTGTTATTTTGCCTACTTCTAATACACTGCCCATGATTATGACAGGAACCATTGATGCGGCGAATATAGCAACTAGTCCAATGATTGAATAATACGCTGCTACTACGCTAATAGTTAATGCTACAAAAACTGTCCAAATACCAAAATATCTCATAATTTATCCTCTACTTATTATACCTAATTGCGTGACCTTCTTCAACCATTACATCATTGATATTGATAGACGTATCATATTCTTCTACATACACGATGCCCATTATTCTACCAATCTTTCCACGCTTGTTTAATATTGTTTCAACAGTAAACTCTTTTGGTAATAGTTCGGTCAGGCGCTGCTTTGATGCTAGACCACGCTCTTTTTCTTCTAAATCTTTTGTGTGAGTCGCTGGTGTCGCTATACCGTACAATCTAATTCGCTGTCTCATCACCACATTGAAGCCTAGATCGATTTCTGCATCAATGGTGTCACCGTCTATTACTCTTACTAATTTAACACGATATGTATACATGATATGTGTTCCTCTTATTATGTTACAGGCATAAAAAAACCCATATATCTATATTTAGCAATACATGAGTTCTTAGTTATAAGATGGTTTAATATGTTATAGAATTATTTATTATTATCTAGCCATTTTTTAGCAATATGACTTGATGGTGGTGTATTAATAAACTTTTGTATTTCTTTATATACGGTATCGAAATTCTCTGCTCTATCTGGGTCTTCTAATCCACCAGAATTATCAATAACATGGAAGTTCGCCGAGCCAAAGATTTGCTGGAATTTCATTATGTTCTGTTGAACTTTATTCCACATCGCCTCAACTACTTCTGGTGCAAGTTTTCTAGATCGTGCTTGATTTCGCGCTTGTGCTACTTCTAAACTAGTATTAACGAATACCATCATCGTATCATAACCTAAATCACGTAGTTTATCACTTTCCTTTTTTACTTTACCAGTATCTTTACCAGTTCCGTCTACAACAAGACCTAAACGACCATCTAGAAATCCGCCTTGACGGATGCCTGTTAGACCTTTCGCTTTATCACGAATTGCTTGACCTTGAGGACTAAAAATAGTCTCTGGGTCCATTTCTAAGTTCTGCTGTTTCATTAAGTATTCGTAAATATCATCAGAATTAACTACTTTAAGACCGCCGCCTTTAAGTAATTTACCTGCTACAAAACTTTTACCAGAACCTGGTCCGCCCGCAAGAAATACTGATTTAAAGATATGAGGATCTTTTGGACCCTCATCTAATATTGGTTTGTTGTTTTCAAATAAATTATGTAATCTCATATACTTATTTATACATTATCTACTAATAGCATATCAAATGTTCCCGTGAAACGCTTGTCACGTGCACGTGAAATAACTCTCAAATCAATGTCTGTCATTTCTGCGATCGTTAGTGCACAAGGGAACTCTTGTGTAAATCCGCCGCCACGTTTTTGTAATTCAAATGTTGTCATTATTCTAAAAACGTCACTAGAAGCCTCACGTTTTAATAGTGAGATTGTGGCATCTGCGTCATCTGATGCAGTAGCAGAAATATTAAGTAAATATGCTGTTACGCCTGCAGGCACTGTGTACACTGCCATAAGCGTCTGTCCATAACCTTCTGTTATACGAGCAATCGTTACACCGCCTGGTACCCCAATTTCAAAATTAATGTCGCCAATGTTTGATCCACCATCAGTAACCATGAACGCTCTGTTTAATCTAATGAATACCAGTGTGCCTACTTGGTCACTCGCATTAAGTGGGATGTCTTCTTCGATGAAATTAAAGTTTACATCTAAGCCTTGCATTCTAATTACACTACCTACATCTGCTGCATTAGTACGTTCAACGTTGATAACACTACCAGCACCAAATGCGTTAAATGGGTATACTGTGTCAGAAACATCCCATACACTACCTTGGGTGTTATTACTCATAGAGGGCACTGCACCAAACTTGTGGTTGCAACCGTATCCTGGAATTAATCCCTGTGCTACTTCTAGCAAGTATGGCTTGTTTGAGCCAACAGGCGTAACCAAATTAGAAGTCTCCTTAATGCTTACGCGCAATGATGGTTCACCATCTACGTCATATTTTAATGCTTTTTGTGATCCACTCATATTGGGATCTTTGTTGTCGTGTCTGTACGTCATTGATTAAATTCCTTTTATATTAATGTCACAATAATATGACTGATATACATATTTATCATTGGCGGGACTAAATGAAGTTGAACTGACTGTCCAACTTCTGATCAATCTAGATCTTAGCAATCACTTTATCAGCAAGACCAAATTCAACTGCTTCTGGTGCTGACATGAAAGTGTCGTGCTTCATAGTAGCATAAAACTCATCAAATGATTTTCCTTTGCTGCTATGATCTACATACAACTGCGTAAGACGATTGTTCAAATTAACTGACTCATCCATATGTCGCTTTGCATCTTCAAACTCAAGTTCTTGTACATGAATACTACCACGTGTACCCTGAGTGCCCGAACTAACACGATGAATCATAGTACGACTGTTAGGTAAAACAAATCGCTTTCCTGGAGCGCCCGCTTGCGATAACAATGATCCCATTGAACACGCTTGTCCCATTACGATGGTAGACACTGGTGAATTGATATACTGCATAGTATCATAGATACTAAGTCCAGCGGTGACAGAACCACCGCCACTATTGATGTAAAAATTGATGTCTTCTGATGGATTTTCTGATTCCAAAAATAACATCTGTGCTACGATTAGGTTTGCGGTGTGATCGTTTACTTCTCCATTGAGCATAATAATCCGATCACGAAGCAAGCGACTATAAATATCATAAGCGCGTTCTCCACGTCCTGTTGATTCTACTACTGTTGGTACTAACATATTATTTACTACTCCGATTTAGGTTATGAACTATTATATCAACTAAGTGGCTGTTTGTCAACACTTAATCATTATTTTTGTAACGTGCTTGATAATCTATTAGAATCACATAACGTGAATCTGATGACCCACCATTTGGATTGTGAATCATACGATGATAGGTCGGGTCCCAGTCACTCTTTGCAGCATCTTCGCCAAACAATAGAAGTGATGTCTCATTATCTGGTAAATAAGTCCATTCACCAGTAACATGGTTTCGTGTCTGTATTTCTTTAATACTCTCACCAACGTGCAATCCCAACAATGCTTCATCGCAATGAGACGGACCGAAACGATCAGTGTTAAATTTCCTATGCTCTACTACATTATCATCTGTCGCACACGGTGTGCTATACTCGATCAACATCATCTTAATAAGATAAAACTTAACTTTATCTGTTTGATCTGATAAACATTCTTTGTTATAATGTTCTAATATAGGTTTAACTACATCAAGCAAGTCCAAGAAATATTCCATTTCTGCGGTTGGTTGTATGTTGCCATCTTTCATACGCTCGCGTGTCCAATCATACAGATAAATCTTACGTCTTAGCACATGATCGCCTACTTTGGTAGCATCGCCATCACCTTCCCAATCTTGAGGACCTACCATAGTATCTATGTCATAACTGAATGCAGGACCACCATAGCGATGTGCGTAGATCTTATCAGGTACTTCTTCGTCTTCCCAATGATCTGTTCTGAAATGTTCATCTTCAAAATCAAATTTATTATATTTTTCACACATTGGTACTGTCATCTGATCAAATAGTGTTTTTGCTTTGTCTAGTCTGTCAGGAAAGTTGGCGATTAATGATGGGTGCTTAAAAATCACTGGTCTACCAGTAGATTGAATTTCTTTCAATTCAATATTTTTTAATAAGTTCATATATTACCTATTTTTGATTATTTAGATTTGATTACTTCGAATGAATCAACGACGATGCGCTGAGTCTTATTTTGTGTGAACATACCGCTTTTACAGATATAGTGCCCAGTGAATGTAGGTGTCCAAAATCCAACATATAGATTACTTGGAATATGTAGCGAAAAATTAACATCTATATCTTTCGCTGGTGACATCGTAGTGGTAGGTGCCGTTGCTAAATGTTCGGGATTTAATATAATTATATCTCTCGTGTCTACATTTCGTAACTGCAAACTGAAATTATACATTTCACATGCCACACGACGATTAAATGTACCAGATGCAACAATCGTTTTATCAACCGATATATCAACAGGAGTTTCTATATTACCATTGAAATGTTCTAATGGCCATGCTTGATGTAACTTCACATATAGATATATATTTAAGCCAATAGCCGTAAACATAGATAAAAATATCAACGTAAATACGAGTTGTGTTAGACTAATTGATTTTATTATTTTTCCCATACACTTATTTAGTTAATCCCAATGATTTTTATTGATTAACTGAAAATTAAATGCACTTTCTAACTCTTCCATCTCTGCTACCGTAACGCGCCAGTTCCATCCATGTACACTAATAGATACAAAATCTGCTGGGGCTATTTCTGGTCTCGGACCACAATCTCTGTATTCCCACCACCAACGATTACCATCTATGTTTCTACCATCAACACCTGTGCGCCAATTGTTAATGATATACGTGAAATCTTCTAATGGCATCATGAATGATCTACAACATTTATCGGTGATTCTAAGTGATATACTTACTTCGTTATCACCCTTAAATACAAATAATTTGAATGTCTTATTGAATAATGGTACTGTCATATTAATGTCCTTGAAATATTTTGATATGCCTTTTCGTTTATGTCAGAATTACTACGTTCATCACGAACAGCACCACAGTTATTGATGCATGTAACACATGGACTTTTAACTATGCTGGTATGTAGTTCATCCCACCAAGCATGATCTAGAATCTGATCTAGTGAATATATAGTTAAATCATTCCAATCATATCCAAACTTCTTATACATGGTATCGTACACCAATGTAGAACCTGGACCCGCACGTTCCGCATAGAACATACAACAAGGATATACTTTACCATCTGGTGCCATGAATATTCCTTGTTCTTGAATACACGCATCGTCTATGTAATCATAATCATCAGACTCGACCATACTATCAGAATAAAACGATGGAGATACAGCATTAACTATCTGCTTATTTGCAGATGCGATGGCGACATCTATAAGCCCGGGATTGACATTTTCGCGAGACTCAAATGCTCTACAGCCTAAATCAAATGCATATTTTCTACATTCTTCTATCTGATGTTTGTTCCAATCAAATATCACAAATTGCCAAATTGGTGTGCCGCCCGCTTCAATGAATGCAGTCATATTAGATATTACTTTCTTGAAGTCAACCCCTATTCGATATATATGGTTGGTATCTGCTAACCCATCTAAACTAAAACAAAACCTATCGCCATCTCCTAATATATGTGCAAGTTCAGCGAATAATTTTGTTGATCTAAGTCCACCATTAGTATGGATATTAAATGTTGCATGCGACTTATGATGTAATATCAATTTGATAATATCTAAAATTTTAGGATGAGCAAGTGGATCGCCAGAAGTACCAACTAGACTCACTTCTACGTCATCGGGTATTTTGTCTGATTTAAAACATTTGTCGATAGTATCTAGATCTATCAATTGATTAAGATTGGCTTTGGGGTTTAAAAATAAACCTTCGTCTCTTGCATCATAGCGAATACATACGGGACAATATGCATTGCACACAGTTGCTAATTCCAATTCTATTGTTTTAATGTCATACATTCGGATTATTCTTATAAATTTTCATAATTGTATTTATTGCAGAAACAAAAAACTCCCCGAAGGGAGTCTGATTATTTGGTGCCGACACCAAGAGTCGAACTCGGGACCTACTGATTACAAGTCAGTTGCTCTACCGTCTGAGCTATGTCGGCTTTTAAAGAAATTTGATATCTCTTTAATTTTAAAATGGTGGAGATAATAGGGATCGAACCTACGACCTACTGCGTGCAAGGCAGTCGCTCTCCCAACTGAGCTATATCCCCATTGTACTTCATACTTGCTACTTTATTTATTAGACTAATAGTCACATAATGGTGGAGATAATAGGGATCGAACCTACGACCTACTGCGTGCAAGGCAGTCGCTCTCCCAACTGAGCTATATCCCCACGATTATGTAACCACTTCATACTTACTACTTTATTTATCTAATAAATTATTATACACTATGTAACGTGTTCTGTCAAGCGTTTTTGATATCTAATTTTTCTTTTATAATATCTAATGCTTCATCACTCACCAACGCTTCATGGTGGGTTACATGTATTTCTACATAATCTATATCTTTACGATGACGCTGACTTTCTACCGTCACAACACCATCGTTCTCACCCTTATGCCACGGTACATGCCCATCTGTCGTAACTATCTGTGTCCAAGGTACATTGATTGTAATATCATGACACCTCATAATAGGCGCACTTCTTACTCCAACATCTCGAAACAATATATACGATGGATATACATATTTTACAAAATCTGCTGTTCTCGATCCCGCAAACGGAGTCGCGATAGATATTGAACCAATTACTCTATGACTAAAACTCTGACATAAATGCAATGCATATATACCACCCATAGAATGAGATATTATAAATAAATCCCTATCATGTATTTGACCAACAATAGTCGACAGTTTATTTAGATTAGTATAAAACTTATCATCTACCGAATACTCTAACATAGTGTAACGGGTAGGGTTAAGTTTTGCTAATATATAATTCCAACTGCGATGACTACATCCAGCACCGTGTATAAACACAATATGAGGTAATTCTGGGTTTTTAACAGGGATTTCAATCATCTCTGCTATAGGCTCTTCTTTCTGCTTAAAAAGATTATATATTCCCTTGAACAATATCTTTCTCCCTGTCTATAGTATTATTTATACTATAAAAATAACCTACTTATTGTACTTTAATTTTTCATGAACAGTAAATAAATCTTCATCATACCCGAATTCTTCCACTTGAGCAGTTAATGCACTCAGTATCGTATTGGTTAAATCAGGGAACATATCACCTTGACCTTGTGGTGGTCGCCAACCTAATGACTGTGCCTTATCATACAACTCCTGATTAGGCATTACAATATAATCACCAATGCTACCTTCTTCTTTCAGAATAGAAAGCGCATCATGTGCTGGTTGATGATTGATTAAATTAGGTCTAAAGTTTGCAATAACATTACTGTAATTGTGCTTCCTAAAAAACTTCAATAATCGTTCATGCATAATATCTTGATACATTTTAACATCATAATGATCACCCCCATCGTAATTCAAATAGGGCCAACTTTTCCAAAACTGTTGTGGCATCATACCACCATTAGATACAACTATCATATCTACCTTACCACCAAACTTGTTGATGAATCCTTTCCACTTCTTGCTCTTGTTATAAGGACGAGTAGCAGTGCATAATGATAAAAATGCAGTTGATTGATTTGGTACATGTTGCTCTACGATGCGATCAAACGCTTCATGTAATATCGGATGCTTTAATATCTTTTCTTCGTTGTTTATTTCAGTAGATAGAACACGCTCTGCTTCGGTAAATAACTTATTATCACCATCACCTTCTAACGAACCTTTGCACTCTTCTACTGCTTCTGTGTATTCAAACAAACTATTCATATTACATCTTCTATTTTAATTTTGGTGCCTTGAGCGGGACTTGAACCCGCATGACCGAAGTCGTCAGATTTTAAATCTGATGTGTATACCTAATTCCACCACCAAGGCATGTTCTTTACTTCTTACATATTGGAGCGAGTAGTCAGAATCGAACTGACATCAAAAGGTTGGAAACCTCCCGTAATAACCATTATACGATACTCGCGAATAGCGCCGCCTCTGTTATCGTCAACTCGCATAATTAACATGTATTTGTTACGAGTGTAACGCTATCGTTGTCGTTGTATGTCACGATAACAGAAGCGATTTCTGTAAATGTATAAGACAAATCTTATACAAAAATAAATTATAGTGGTGGGCCTACTTGGACTTGAACCAAGGATCTTACGATTATGAGTCGTCTGCTTTAAACCAACTAAGCTATAGGCCCTAATGTGGTAGCGGAAAGAGTAATCGAAACTCAACCTCGCGGGTTATGAGCCCGGAGTGCATACCTTAGCATCCCGCATTAAAATTGGTATCACCAACTGGAATCGAACCAGTAACGACTACTTCGCCTAACCTTACCAATTGGCAAATGATGATATAAAAATGTGCTTGTCTCACCCCCTCACCTAATAACATCATGAGGGGCTATGCCTGATGTTACCTGAGTATCTACTTGACAAGCGATGATACTGTACGCTCTTTAAAATTGGTGTCCCATCAAGGAGTCGAACCCTGATCTATGGAGTAGAAATCCACTGCACTATCCATTATGCTAATGGGACAAATTATATTATACATGGTTTATTCCTATAAAATAGTTACATCATCTGACGAACTATCTATTTAGCACTATCTAAAATGGCAGAGAGTGAGAGGTTCGAACTCTCGAAGGGCTATGAACCCTTGCTGGTTTTCAAGACCAGTGCATTCGACCACTCTGCCAACTCTCTATAAAACGTTGTTTCAAACTTCTGGTCAAGAAATTTGATCTTAAATGTGGCGCCAACGATGGGTTTCGATCCCACTACCTCGACCTTGACAGGGTCGCGCTCTCCCGAGTGAGCTACGTCAGCAAAAATAATATTAAGAAGTTAGCCGAGTCTACATGCACTTACAGATGCACATTTCGCTGACTACACATAACTGTAACTATATGCAATGAACCGACTCTCTCTTATGAGCCGCTAGGGTAACTACTTAATACTACTTTAAAAAATGGTGCCCAATGATGGAATCGAACCACCAACTAATGCTTACAAGGCAATTGTTATACCACTTAACTAATCGGGCGCAACCGCACCACATCGTCATTGTTTCAGATGTGATGCTATCAGTTTTCTTCGTATCTTCTCAGGATATCCTGTAAGAAGGAATAAACTAACTATGAAAATGGCTCCTGAAGTTGGGCTCGAACCAACGACAAATAGATTAACAGTCTACTGCTCTACCAACTGAGCTATTCAGGAATTAAACTTTATTTAAAATAAACTTTAAAATATACTATCGTTTAACTATCGTTGGTTCCAATATACAGGGATTAGTCTGTATACATTAAACCTATTGTCGTTCAGCGATTCCCTTCAAATTTCAGCACGCACCCTTATGCTTACTACGATCTGGCTCTACCCAATAGCATATATTAAAATACACTTTTGCATACACATTATTTAACAACCGCTTGTCTACGACAGGGATGATTAATCCCACACAGCAAGTCCCTTGTCATTTAGCGATTCCCTTCAACGTTCAGCACGAATCACCATACCTACTAAAATCAGTATCTACCTAATGTGTATACAAAAGAACACTTTAATAGTATAACAAAGTTTCATAACAATGTCAATAACTATTTTAATTCATTTTAAAATATATTATTGTTAACTATCGTCAGACACCTTAATGGTTCTACTTCCAACATCAAGCCCTACTTTCATCAACAATAATACATATTAAAACAAACTATTTTTAAAGAGCGTGTTGATCTCTCAACTTGTTCTACTATTATATCAAACTTATTAACTATTGTCAACTACTATTTTAAACTATTTTAAACTATTTCTAAATTAGTGACTTGAAATACGTCAGCATAAACTTCTTATTTATTTATCAAAAAACTTTATGTCTTTCTCAAAACGTTGTGCTATTGTAACGCATTATACTTCTCTTGTCAACACTTATTTAATAAAATATTATACAGTGAAACTTTCGCCACAACCGCATTCGTCTTTTGCGTTTGGATTATTAAATCTGAATCCTTCGTTGAGTCCATCACGTCCATAATCCAACTCAGTACCGTCAAGGTATGTTAAACCTTTAGGATCTACTACAATACTTATTTCATTTGATACAAAGACTGTATCATTCTCGTCAATATTATCGACAAACTCTACTATGTATGCAAGACCAGAACAACCTGTTGTTCTTACACCTACACGTACACCGTACGTAGGTCCTCTGTTGATCATGTAATCTGATATGCGCTCTGATGCTTCTTTAGATAATGTAATTGCCATTATATGGTTTCTCCTATATATGGTTGTATTTATGTTGGTACCGCAAGTAGGGATCGAACCTACAACATCTGGTTTCTAAAACCAGCACCTCTACCTATTTGGGTCACTGCGGCTTAAAAGTGGTGCAGGATGAAGGAATTGAACCTACTTGCGCATTACACGCTACGGATTTACAATCCGCTGTCTCACCATGAGTCGTATCCTGCTTAAAAATAATTTATCTTGGTAGGATTTGCACCTACATGCATGGAAACATCATTCTCATAGCATTGACGATGTATGAGGGATTCCACTGCTTTAATTAAGCAACAAGATAAAAAGGGTGGCAGTAGAGGTCAACACCCTCTTGAGCAGCGAACTATTTGTTCCAATACCAACTCCCCCGTAGGTTTCACGATATGGTTCTCAACTGCTTAACTACCTTAATGTGGCACACCGACTAGGACTTGAACCTAGAATACGAAGTTTGGAATCTCGCGTGTTTCCATTGACACTACCGATGCATTAAAAATAATTTGTCTTAACAGGATTATGCAATACCTGTATCTCTCGCTGATTGCAAGATTCTATTCTTGAGTATCGTCATACCCAAATGCCATATTAAACTATAAGACAAAAATGGTATCCCCACCGGGCGACGATCCCGGTTCGCTAGAGTGAAAGTCTAGTGATTTAACCAACGTAATCTATGGGGATGTAATTCTTCCCGTATGTCCTAACCGATAGACGAACGGAACTTAAAATTGGAGCGCGGTATCGGATTTGCACCGATGGTTGTACGGGTTTGCAAGCCGCTCCGTTGGCTACTCTGGCAACCGCGCTAAAAGTGGCGGAAGAAGTAGGTTACGATCCCAAACCCTTTCGAGCCGATTGACTTAGCAAGTCATCCTAGTCCCAGACTAGATCATCTTCCATAAAATAAGTGGTGTGATCGCCGGGGTATGATCCCGGATCTACAAGGTTCACAACCTTGGGCATTTGCCAGTTATGCTACGATCACCATCAAAGCGGTTTACTATTTGGGAGTCGAACCCTTACGTTGCCTGTAACGCGATACACCAAGCCTTCCTTAATGTATCCGAGGAGTTGAACCTCAATATTTAACGTCAGTTTCCGGAAACGTAGACGGCAGCCAGCATAGTAAATTTGGCACTCCTGGAATGAATCGAACATTCGCAAGTCGGGGTCGAAACCCAACTGCCAGTTCCACTGGCAAGAGTATTAAATTGTATTTTTATATCTAATAAAAGACACGAGATATACACTATCTCTAATGGTCAGGGAAGAAGGACTTGAACCCTCGTCTCAGGCATCCAAGGCCCGTGCTAAACCAAACTCAGCTATACCCTGTAAAACTTGTGGTGGATTGTAATGGATTTGAACCATTGATCTTCACCGTATGAAGGTGCTGCATTAAGCCACTATGCTAACAATCCGTAATTTTATAGTTCACACTTATGGCAGTGAATCTCCAATTTTAAAATGGTACTCAGTGAAGGTAACGATCCTTCGTCTATCGCTTATCGAGCGATGGCTCTACCTTTGAGCTAACCGAGCATTATACTGAAAAACACTCTATGAATGCTTTTTAGTATAAAAATATACTGTCATAATTTTACTCATTCTAACTAGAACTTTCAATCCTACAACACGCCATTTTAGAGATATTATTTAAAGTGTAATCTCAGCGACCTCGTTCCGCTTCTACTTTTACACTGTCATAAAAAAACCCGCTTTGCTTTCGCTTGGCGGGTTTCTTAGAAATTTATTGGATTTAATGGCTTAATATAATCCATCATCCTCGTCTAAGAAACTCGCGGGCACATTCATAATCTCCGGCTGATACCAGCGTTGACTATCTAGTTTACTATGTAAATTACAGAATGTGTTTAACATCGTTTCGTTCTCTTGTTTATTACAGTTATCTTTAACTGTTTATGTTATAAGTATAACAGACTATTTCTATCTTGTCAACACTTATTTTAACTTTATTTCTTATGATTCTATTTATCTTTTTCGGTTCAAAATGCTTAGTTACGCTTCTCAAACCTATGTAATAAGTGTAACAGACTATTTCGTTCTTGTCAACACTTATTTTCAATTAAATACTTAGTTACATTTAGTCCTGTAACATCTTAAAGTAAACAGTTTCTTCACCCGTTTCTTTGTTAATTGCAGCAATGTACGGATCATTTGCATTTGGTGCAGTTGACCCAATGTAATGCCACGACATACCATCTGCTTTATTCTTCTCTACCTGATTTAAAAACTCTGCATGGTCTACTGTGAACAATGCCCCAATTAGTGCTAGTGCTACAATCATTACTTTTCCCTACGCTTAGTTAAACTATATTTATATTAGACAAAACTCTAACGGAGTTGGAGGGATTCGAACCCACGACCTTCTATCTATGTAATGCAGGGTATTAGGTAATTAATCTAATGCTACATCACCGAGGATAGACGCTTCTCCCAGACTGCGCTACAACCCAAACCCTTTTGTCTAGAACAAGGTCAGATATACGTTACAGTTCTGTCTAATATAAACTTATGATTCTTCGTTACGTGCTTTCCACATACGCTTGATGAACCATTTGTTCATGTTAACCCACGTACGAAAACCGTAATCTGGTGGACTACCTTCCCACTCAATCTTTTCGCGCTTATGATCATACCACATGGATTGTACCCAATGCTTAAACTCACTAAATCTAGCCATTATAATTCACCTTTCTTAAATAATACCGCACTACCAATCAGCATGATTGGCAATAAACATAATAACAATATTTCAAAATAGCCGCTCGCTTCAATAACACGTGTCATTGGCAAAACAGTAGTCTCTAAAAAATTTAACATATTCATTTCCTTGCGCTTTATTAACTTATATAACTATTATACAACAATACGGCTTACTTGTCAACACTTATTACAATTATTAACACACAATATCGCAGGATTATCGCTATTCCATCCTTCAGTCCAGATGTAACTGTGGAATACTTCGTGCGCTATGATTTCTTCTATAGAGTGATGTTCTAAACTATTCCAATCAGGATCTTCATTTATTATAGTCATCATTCTAGCATCATTCAATAATTCTGCTGATTCACCATTTACATTATGAAAATCTTCTTCACTAGAATCTTCATCGGGACCCAATTCATCTGCCCTCATCATATGTCGTCTATCCCATGCATTTGCAAAATAACAACATGGCCACACTCTTCCTTCTGGTGTTACTTCCCATTTTCTTACAGGGAGGTTAGTAAATTCATTTAGAGCTTCGAATGATTGACATTCAATATTATATTTACCCTTTGATGTCATCTGGACTCACTCCTATTAATAATTTTTCTGCATCCAATCTAGAATCTGGTGTTATTAATCCAAAATCTCTATTATTGAAGCAAAAAATAATTTTAATTCCAATCTCTTTTGCCATTTGACGTGCTAGCGGTATTTCATGCCAATTCCACTCAAATATTAAATATCGCCATTCACCATCCCCACCTGATTGAGTGTGAGTTTTCATATTTTCAAAAGCTTTATTAAAATCAACACCTTCTCTATACTTCCAATTGGTGTCATGTGTTGCTCCATCAATTGCCCAATTTATAAAGACATCGTCTGTGTATTTTTCTGCTATCGTCTTATACCAGTTTGCATTTCTAAGCGCACCATTTGTTGATATTAATATTGATGGTGCATATTCTAATGCAGTTTCTATAAATTTGTCAACTTGTGGATGCATCATGGGATCGCCCAACTCGCCACAAAACTCAATTAGATTATACTTTATATTAGTAGATGCTGCAAGAGTTCGTTTAAACACATCTAGATTCATATGCTTGAGTTCTAACCAATCTTCTTTTTCACCAGTATGTTGATTCGTTCTAGCACAACTTCTACATCGTGCTTGACAATATGTGGTTAATGCAAAATCTATCTCAGTTAAATATTCCATATTAGTTGATGTCATTTATTTCCTTACTTGTCAAGTTCTAAATCTGATTTAATTCGGCTAAATTCAGGTGCTACTGACATCACATCATGTCCGCGATGCTTATCATAGTTTTCTGTTACTTGAACATAATCCCTCATAAATCCACGATCATACTTGGTTTCTGGATCTTCGCCAAAATGCAATGCTTCCATTAACGGACGTGAATAATCTTCATAATGAGGACTATCTTTTATCTCTTCTAAAAATTCTAGTATCTGTGATTTCTGTTCATCACGCAACCATTGGGGACTATGCGCCATTGAGTAATATTCAGGTTCTACCAATTGATTCGTACTCATGCCGATGGTACGGTCATTAGTCTGTTGATAATCGTGCATAAATCTCCAGAATGGAACCAAATGCAACGCGTTTGTTACTTGATTCACCGTAGTGACACGTACACGAATGTTCTTTCCTTCTGATGTATTTGAATACTTTACTAACTTATCAAAATTTTCCCATACTGAATCCCACTGCGATGGCGGACGTAAATAATCATTCATATCACCCATGCCCTCTAATGAGCAATTTACAACAACTTGCTTAAACTGACTAAATTGCTTCAACCATCTATCTTGCATATTGGTGATGTTCGTGTAGAACGATAATGTAATATTTTTTGCGTATCCGGATTCAGTTGCTCTGTCTAGCAACTTGAACATATCAGATACAACAGTTGGTTCGCCGCCAATCATTTTAATCGTCTGTGCATATGGCAGCATCTTATCAAAACTATCCCAATCGATGCCAGGCTGAATTATCGCTTTCTTTTTATTAGCAATATTATTGTCCCAATCATATCTATCTAAGTTAGGAGATTTGGGACCCAAATCTGTTGCAATCATATTGGCACGCTCAACACTTACTAAATGCGATGCTTCTTTGTTACACATCTGACATTGTAGATTACACAAATTACCTAATCTAAAATCAAATTGTAGAGGCTGTTCTATATTCCAATCATTTGCACTTGCCAATGCTACAATATCTGGAACCTGATCTTTCCATGAATAGTTTTCCCATTGACGAGAACTTATAATATCGTTACGTTCTAATCTTTTACATTCTATACACTCTGGTAGCCATTCGCCCGTAGCCATACGCTCACGAACACTACGAATGTAATCATGATTCCATGTTCCATCTATGCCTAGTTCTTCTTGATTAATAAGTTCACTAGGTTCCTTTGCCATACAACATAATCGATAACGACCCCCATTGAATGTACTATATTGTACAAATGGCAGTGCGCAAAACCCATTATCTGTGTCATTGTTCTTTATATCGTCATCGTTCATTACTTGATTCCTATAATCATAAATCTATTATATAACTGTGTGCTTTGTTCACCACTAAATAATACTTCTTTCATTTGGTATTTAGTCATGGCGGTAGACAGATCTTTAACGCAGTTCATATTATCTGAAAAATCATTTGTCTGTATTACTATCAAAGTATCATCAGTATCTGGTATATTGTCAAACCATGTATCATCCATATGTGCGCAACTAGTGTTTATCAATAAATCAGGCAGAGATGATTCATCCCATATTATATCAGATACATCATTGGTTTGTGCACTGAATAATTCGTCAGATTCTGCTATATGATTTAACAAACGAGCATACTCTGTTGTCTTATGATCTATATCCACACTAAGTATAGATTCAATTGTTTCATAATTATTAATTAACATAGATGAATGGGTGCATATGTTACCACCCAATATTACAACATCAGATGGTTCCAACGTTGTCTTACTTAATTCTTCAATCATCCAAGACTTGCCTATCATCGAATCACGTGTGATAAAATCTACTAGATCAATATTACCATGCGATGGGTCAGACAATTTCATCAATCCATATATAAAATTATCATTAATATTGCGATTAATATATTCCAATACTTGATGATCTGGTATTACATAATCATCTATTAATAATGATTGAAGTATTACATTAACATAAAGTTCAGTGTCTTCATTCTTACCTATATTTACTTCTTCTAAAATAAGATCGCGAATGCCCCAGTTATCACCGTATACCAGTGCATTCTTTAGTTTAATAAATACTGCATAGTATGATTCTACGGATGACAATGTAAAATATTCTTCTAGTCCATGAAACCATGATAAATGAATTGGGTGATGCTGATCTATTGTATGCACTGATGACTTGTCAAATGTAGTGGTTAACCAAGTGAAATCGTTTATTTTATCTAGAGTTTTCTTATCATTTTTGTAAAATGCACCGAACTCTCGTCCTTGTCTAGCACCCATTATAGCATATTTTCCATGGGCACTGCTATCTCCACGAGTACACCATACATCTAATCTGTATCGATCATCCATATCTGGAGTGGGGTTAGATGCTAGTTTTGTACACTCACGGAATGCACTGCGCCATGTACTGAATTCATCTGTATTGAATTCGGTTATATTAGATATTTGTTGCTTCACTACTAATGGTGCATCTATTGTTGTGGTCATATCTATCTGAAATGATTTCGCATTCAATAACTTATGTCTAGGGAATAACTTTACTCCACCATAACCATAAATCAATCCATTGACTGCATTAACACTCTGCCATACGAATACACAACTTGATTCATTCACACCCGGATACGATTCTTTAATGATATCAGGTGTGAATGAGAAATTAAAATGCTCAGATAACACCGCGTCAGCATCTACTACATAAAAATTATCAGTAGTTGCCAATTTTGCTGCTGCTTGATGTGCCTCTAAAATCCCGACGACATTATCTACCCTCTTCGCATTGGGTGCTAATTTCTGTATTCTTTTGAAATTTTGATCAGCGTTTGGTTCACCATACGCCAACATGACAACATCTAACATTATTTACTCGCTACGATTTGATAATATTTTCATGAATTCATTTGCACCATCGGAGCAATTCTGTTCCCAGTCTGTAGTTGAATCTTCATCTGCAAAGTCTGATACGTACTTATAGCAATCAAAGATAACTTTATACTTTTTGCATACCATTGCAATACCATATGCTTCCATATCAACCAGTGTACTACTCAATGGTGGCTGACTTGTGACAAAGTTATCACCACTAGTCAATGAAACACCACTAAGTTTTAGATCTATCCATAATTCACCAGTGAACGGAGTCTGTCCTACTTTCCAACCTAAAGGCGATGCATCCATATCTCGTTGACCTACGGTACTAACTTCATGTACACCTAGTGCTAAATCAGGATCTAAACTGCCCGCAGTACCCATATTGATAATGGTATGAGGATTGTACTTAAATACTGCTTCCATTGCTGCCATTGTCGCTTTGATCTTACCGACACCTGTTACTATTTTAACATATGGTGTCGGTAATTCATAGGGCAATTCCACTTCTAACGCAATTAATACTGGTATTACATCAGTCACTATCATTGTCCTCTGTAGGCTCGTCTAATAAGTAAGCCATGTCTGCAAATGTTTTTCTGAAATCGGTGCCGCGCATCTCGTCTAGTTTGTTAATGTATTCTCTAAACTCTGGTAATCGCTGACTCCAATCTTCACTACGAGCAAAACTAATCATACCACGTAAACGCTTGATGCCATATTCAGCATCTTCCCATTTCTGATAATCTACTTTACCCTTGTGCCAACTTGGAACACCTAGTTCCCAATTCTCTTTCCACCATGCAATGAACTCTTCATACTTCGCTTCGGTTTTGTCTAAGAACTCATCTGGCAATACCTTGACATTCAAATGTCCTGGCCAGTATACAAAGTGATAGTTAATGCCACCAGCGCCAAAGGGCCACATGTTTGTCTTCTTCAAGTCTGATTGCAGTTTCCATTTAAGGAAGTCTGGAATGTAGTGAATGTTTAGTGCGTTAACTGCACACGCGATTGTAATCTCTACGTTGTTAGAAGTCTGTGTATCAAGACGCTCAAACATTGCAAGTTGATGTGACCATTCACTTGGGTAACGAATATAATCATTCATTTCACCAATACTGTCAATACTATAATGGAAACGTACCTTTTGGAAATGCTTCCATTGCTCTAGTAGACGATCAGGCAATTCAATGCCATTACTGTTGTAACGCAACTCAATCTGAGATGCATAACCCATTTCAATAACTTTATCTAGGATTTCATAATGCTCTTCGATAACCGTCGATTCGCCGCCTGCAAAGTATAGTTGACGCATGAATGGAATTTGAGCATAAAATTGTTCCCAAAACTGTGGGTTGTTTTTATGCCAGTTATAATTAGCACCAAACTGCTTGCCTTTATCATCCCAAGACATTGTTTCTTTTAGTGACTCATTGGTAATCTGTGGATACAACTTATTCCAATCTTTTACCCATCCTGATGAATCGTGTGGACTACACATAACGCAACCAAGTTGGCATTTAGTACCCATACGGATATCAATGTATCGTAGTTTTGAATCAGTTGAACCGTCTTCATATGTTTCTTTAACAAGTTCATCAACATCAATTCCATCACGCATCCAGTACTGGGTTTCCCACTGTCGCTTAGATCGATGTCCTGCATCTTCTTCTTTGTAACATTTCAAACAACTAGCAGGCTTTTCTCCTGCAAGCATTTGTTGACGTACACCACGCATGTAACTATTGTTCCATGCACTAGACAAGTCACTGTTGTTTAGGTTTGCAGGCTTACCATCATCTGTCTTAACAATGCCAACTCGCCCACCGTGAACTTTATCATTTGTTGCACCAACACTACTTGCATTTGCTGTACAACATACTCTCATACTGCCGTCTGGGCGAGTACTCAAATGTATCCAAGGTAGAATACAAAACGTATCTGATGGTAATTTCTTTTCTGTCATTTTAGTTTCCTTTGTGTCGATTTATGACACTCTTTTATTTATATGTTATAGATGGTATCTGCATTACCGTTACGCACAATATCCCATGTTGATGGTGTTGCTGTACCTGTGATCTGTAAACAAGGACGCTTTGACCAACTACCATTCCATGTTAAATGAGGCAATGTACTCCATTCCCATGTAAATATAGTACCTGCTTTCCATTGGGTGTATACTCTATTACCAAACTGAAAGACTTGTCCTGGTTCCCAATCTTCTAATGTGATCAAGAAGCGTATTTTATTGTCGTTTGAATGCTTGAATTCGGGATTATCTATCACACGCTCTTTACGTGGGTTTCCCGGCAAGTTATCAATATGCCACATAAGTTGATCGTTAGGGAACTGCTCATTGAACTTACATGTTAACTTTTCATCTTTATCAAGTTGTAATAAATCTGTGATCGCATTTAATTTTGGGAACTCGCTAGGGAACTTATCGTAATTAATTTTACGAAACATAGTAGATCCAGGTTTACCATCAGGATTCTCTTTATCTTCTTCTATATGGTTTTTACTTTTTTTGTTAGCAGCATGTTCATAACGCTGTTCATTATAATTTTGAACATTGAAGTCTTTTGAACGAGCATGATCTATCTCTGTTGTCCAGTCACCATTGACTATTCCAACAATCTTAACATACTCACCTTCTTCATCTGTGCGAAATTTATCAAAGTGCCAAGGTGTTTTAAACGGACTTGACATTATGGTATTCGCTTTACAGATATATATGTGTCATTGGTCATAATGTCAAGTTTATTAGCCGTTTTCCAAGCAAATCCATCAATTGATTGGAATGCTTGATTGTTATATAGTGAGAAATTCATATCTTTACGAACTGCGAAGTCTGTTATCTTTGCAGATTCAGTCCACAGCAACTTTCTCATTGTATTATAATCAGTATATCCAGGCGCATAATCTGGATAATGTCCCTCGCCAAAATCCATAACTTCTGACCACCATGCAAATGATTTCTGTGGTTCTCTATATACAAGAACTATATAATCACCAGAAAAATTATTCCACACGTAATCTAGATTAAATTGTCTAGCCAAGAAATGATCTTTTATTATTTTGTAACCAGTACCAGTGAATACTGTATCTATGTCGTTGATTATTTTTGATTTATCCATAAAATTGAAGTCTATCCAATCTTCACCACATCCCATTCCTGGTCCCCAATAACTACCACGATGTCCGTTGTTAGTATCGGTTGGTGAATACGCTCTATGATAACATGTGCGTTCATCTGATTCATCAGTCTGATCACATGGTAACACTTGACGCATATGCATATCTATTCCAGACCATTTAGATCCGGGTATACCGCACATCCATATTCTGGTTGCACTATCAGTCATGATTGCCGAATAGACCGTCTAGCACGCTCTTCACATCGGTGCTTACATCATATTCGATTGCTTCATAATCAAGAGCAATATCAACGTTCATGACATCTTCTCGCTCGATTCCTGCGAATACATCTTCTGCCGATGTAATAGAATCTAGCATTTCATCTGATATTTCTATCTTCTCACCACCTACTAATGTAAGGATGATTGCTTGTATATATTTGGGAGGTATAGTTTGTATGTCGATCTCATCAAAAATCTTACTAAATGATCTATCGTTTTGTTCAATTGCCATGATTTATTTATTCCAAGTGTACTTGTAAATTGTAAGTATTCTAATTATATTTATGCTATTTAATAACATAATCCTTGCTTAGATAGTTCCTGTAGTAGATTCCATGTATGTTCCCATCCCTCTACTGTAAAGCACTTATCACTTGTGTTTCTTCTGCCAATGATGGCTTGTTTAAGAGGAGCATCATTGCCACCTTCTTCCATCCTATCACCAAAGAAATAAATAGTTTGTTCGTCAAAATCATGAATGATCTGACCTTTGTCTTTCCCATTGGGTAGTATATCAAGACCCGTCTCACCTGCAACATGTGCAGTTATCCCAGACTCTTTAAATTTAAAGTTGAACGCTTCAGCAATTAGTTTACGCTCTTTATGTACAAATTCATATTCTACATAGGCTGCGCGATCTTCCACTGTTGCACCTCTACCCACTATACTGAAATTCGCCATTCCTGGACGATCTTCAATATGCATTCCTGTCTTAATACTAAATTCAGATTCCTCTAATTTAGCGTTTAGGAATTCTCTCTCTTCGTCACCAAGTACCCATTCATTGCATTCGATTTCTACATCTTTGATCCACACATTATTACCACTACATTGATATACTTTAACTATAAGATCATATAATGTACCGTGTATTTGCTCTAATGTTTTTGTACGATCACTTCCAGTGACAATATATACATCATTATGAGTACAAAAATCCACAAACCATGCTTCGAATACTGGGTCAATTAAAGAACGACTGGGAGTAAGTGTGCCATCTACATCAAATATAAATGCGGTAGGCTCATCGTTCATTATTATTACTCCCAGTCATAATCTAATTTACGCAGTTGCTGTCTTTTTAGCAGCCGGTCGACCACGTTTTGGTTTCAGTTCAGGAGACAATGCATATGCATTTTCACGCAATGTTGCTGCTTCCTCTTCAAATTGCTTTGCTTGTGCAATCATGTTAGATGCAATCGCAATATCATCGATAACTTCATTGCCAGTCGACTCGGTTGACGGAGTTGACAGTGACTCAGGAGTTTCAACAGGTTGCTTATGAATGGTGTCCTGTCCAGACTGCTCGCGAATGATTTTATTCAATTCGTCTAAACGGATCTGAGTTTCACGATTTGGTGTCATCATCACATTTGACGCTTTTTGCTTTTGCAAAAAACCTTTTGCGTGCAATGATTGCAGCATGTTAGTGCCATCTGTCATTACTCTACGCTGTGCAAATTCAGAGAAATCCACTGATGCTTGAGCGCCAGGAGATTCTACTGCATTAATAACATCATCGTGCATCCAATCTACCAATGCATCGGTGTCCACTACTAGACAATTACTTTCATCATCTGGAATTTCACGAAACATGATAACACATCTACGTTGTGTGTTGATCAATTGACCTACATGTTTTAGATTATTTGTAGACATGAGATTAAACCTCGCCTTCTGTTTCCGTAGCAGATTCGTCAGTTGGTGGTGCAATTGATTTGATAATCGCAACTAAACGATTGAACATTTGTCCAACTTGTTCTGCTTCTGCGCCTTTAAATGCGCCACGTTGTACTGACAAATCGATAATATTCGCTGTCAATGTTAAGTCCTGCAATGTTAGTGTTGGTACTTCTTGTGTTGCTTCAGTCATTTTACTTCCTTTATTTAATTAACTACTATGTTTATTTATCTATATTATTACAGATAAATGATGATTACTATTCGTAAACATTTCCGGCGATCTTCGCCATTGCTAAATTCTTTTCAAACTGGGTCAAGTCTACTGGAGTCTCAAACCATAATTGAAATAAATTACTATTGTGATCGATTGTTCTAATATAGTACAATCCCGTCATATCTTCTGTTAATCTGCTCCAATCACATACTTGTTTCTTTTCAACTAGAATAAGTATACGATTTCGCAACATCGACAGAATAATATCTGTTCCTGCAAGCAGTACTAAGTCACTTTCACTTAGACTGCCTGCATTATTTATAATCTTTACATTATGCATCATAATGAATTGTAACTCCAAATGGTGATTCAATGCGATGCTCAGTATCACCGTGAATTACAAACAATGTATCACAATAATCTTCATCACCCCATGAACCAAATGGATAACCATCAGTGAACATAATTAACTGATCAGGCTCCATGTCGTTTTCTTTCATGTAATTCCATACTGCATCGAATTCTGTACCACCACCACCGCGAATATCATACTCAGAGATATCCTCGCCGCCGTCTGCGGTAAATACTTCAACACCATATACACCAGTGTCAAACTGCATCATAGTCACCTCGTAATCTTGATACTGATCCATGATACCTTGCACTTCACTTACGAAGTCACGCAACATCTCTGTACTAATACTACCAGATGTATCGATAGCAACTGTCACTTTCAATTCTTCATCTCGTGACATGCCTGGGAAGATAACCTCACCAGAACGCTTACTAGGACGCATGAATGTGAAATCACGCTTCAATGAACTTTCCAATTGAGTGCGCAACACATCACGCCAATCCATCTTAGGCGATGTCAATTCACCAATCATTCGCTTGATATCATCAGGTACTTCGTCGCCCGCTGATTGTGCTGCATTGATCACTGCTTGCTTGATTTCATCTTGTAATGCCTTACGTTCATCTGCTGACATACCATCAACTGGGTTCCCGTTAGCATCATTGCCATTTTCATCACCTTGTGAAGGCTCTAAATGAACGTCCATGCCACTAATATTGCCAACTACATTGCCATCTTCATCAGTGATAGTACCGTCTGCATTAACAGTGTAACTCTTTCCATCGTAATCTTCCATCAACTTTTCATAAATCTCATAACTACCCATATCACGATACTTAGTATCATAACAAGGTTCACCACCATCTAATTTATCAGAACCAATAATAGTACCAATCTTGTTATCAACTAGTGTGAGGTTTATATTGTAATCACATGCAGCATTATATACTTGAGGATTACGATCACCACGTGCCGCCATATGATCGTACACACAATGTAATACTTCGTGAGCAACCAAAAAGTCAAGTTCTGAATCTGACAATTTATTTACAAACTCAACATTGTACAACAAACGACGCCCGTCGGTTGCAGCCGTAGGCATATAATTAGCCTCAGTAAGAACTAATCGTGATGCAAGTGTTCCATAGAACGGTTTAGTTAATAGAAATCGAACACGTGATTTAGTCATGCGCTCACGTACAGTCGCTGACATCTTAGGACATACTTCTAACTTCTCTGCTACTGCTGTAGACATATCATTTACCTATAAAATTAACTTATGTATTAATTATACTATACATCTAATACGTTGTCAACAGTTTATTTGATTTCTGATTCATTATTTTTTACTTGTAAATACATGTCCCAGTAATACTTAAATTTAATTGGCTCATGTGTATAACTTGGTAACTCATCGCCATACATCTCATCAAATTCTTCTATCTGCTCTATTGTAATTTCATTCATCAATGTATATTGTTTCCTATTTGTTTAATTTCATCCCAATCCATGACCATGACCTACGACAATTATTGTCTTCATAAAGAACTATCCTCAATTTTCTCGACTAATACACCACATTCTTCTAGAAAGCGTACACCTGCTGGATCACGATATTCAGCACCATAATATACTGCGGTAATACCAGATTGATATATGATCTTAGCACAATGAATACATGGTTGATGCGTTACAAACATTGTTGCACCGTCTGCTGATTCAGTAGTTTTTGCAATCTTTGAAATCGCATTCATCTCTGCGTGCAATACCTCTTGCTTAGTAGTCAAACGATAACGACCCTTATCATCTTCGTATGGCCACTGATCTATATTATCTTCTGCATCTAACCAATTACGCGAGGATGCACTCTGATATTCTCGGTGTTCACAATTATTATCCCAGTTCTTGGGAGTTCCATTGAATCCGATTGATATGATTCTATCATCTTTAACAATGATTGATCCTACTTTCAATCTTATCGCATGACTCAATTCAGCGAATCGCTTCGCTGTATCCATGTATGCTTCTTTAAACTTTTGCTTCATTGCGTATCACTCTCTATCGTCATCTATCTAGTATACATTAAATATCTATACATGTCAAGCACTTACTGTGCTAACGGATTATCTAATGCGCGTTGTAACCGCTTGTTTAGCCTAGCCTCAAGTTCTTTTAACTTTCGCTCAGTATCTTTACGAATGCTATCTGCTTTCTGTTCATAGTCTGACTGTAGTTGACTTCGTTTATTTTCAAATCTACCATCTGCAATGCTGATTAACTTACGAACATCTTCTTCGGTTTTTTGCACTTCATCTTCTACTTTATCAATAATCTTTTCTTGACGATTTATATCATCGCGCATAGTTTGTTTTAGATCCTTCAGTGATTGATAATGTTCATCATTAATTTCTTTGATCATGCCTATTTCTTCTTTAAATAATGCAATCTCTTTACTGACGAATTCCATGTGTGCATCAACAATAGCGAACCTTTCACGCTGTACTGCTAAATCCTTGTCAAACCCACTTAGATCGGGTGCTTTATAACTTTCAATCTTAGCCTTCATATTTCTATAGTCGTTGTAGAATTCAAATCCACCCCACGCTGCACCACCCATTGTGCTTAATACTGTTAGTAACAGGAATATCTTTCCACCTGTAAACTTAACTCCACCTACTTCTACTGTTGTTTTCTCACTCATTGTTACTCTCCTTAAAAATTATATTGTAGGCCAATCGCCAAGCCTGTTTTACCGTTGTCCAGTGCTGGCATTAAAAATAGGTTTTTATAATTAACCCTAACTGTTGGTGTAACATCATATTCGTATCCTGATGCTACTCCTAGTTCTATTGATGTGTGATAGTTAATATCATATTCATATCCTACAAATAAACTTACCCTATCAACACTGTTGTAATATGCTCCTGCTATTACATTACTTTCTGTTTTTGCTTTACAATATGGATGAAAAGAATTATATTGATATTCTTCATTAAGTCCCATATGCAATGTTAAGACTATGCCACATATTGTACTAAACATTAATTCATATCCTTATATTGTTCATCTACCATCTTCTCATGAAGTATTTGACTTGCAAGACCATTTAATAATCCTCTTTGGTTCTCAGGGACTTTTTTATCTTTGTAAATACCACCCGATGTGTAAAAATCAGTGCCGGGTATTACTCGTTGTCCGTACGCACTAAAGCCTGGGACAAAGTTAATCAATGCACTTATTTGTGCTTGTAATGCTTTCTGATCGGACAATGATTGGGCTTGGCCCATTACAATTGCTAGTTTTGCTAACTTGTTTTTAATAATCTCTTTCATCTTCTTCACTTTGGCTTTTTGCTTTTCTTCCTTGGTGATCTCCTTAACTATCGGCTTGATTTCTTCAACTACCTCTTCTGTAACCTCTTCTGTAACCTCTTCTGTAACCTCTTCTGTAACCTCTTCTGTAACCTCTTCTGTAACCTCTTCTGTAACCTCTTCTGTAACCTCTTCTGTAACCTCTTCTGTTGTTTCATCAGTTACTTCTTCTGTTACTTCTTCTGTTGTTTCTTCCACTGGTTCTAATTCTGCTTCAATCTCAGTCGCAATCTCTGCTTCAACTTGCGCTTCTATTACTTCAACAAGTTCAGGAATTATTTCTATTTCAACTTCCACCACTGATATAATTTCAACTGGTGCGGGTTCTGGTGCCGACGGTTGTGGTAATATGATAAATGCCTGTGGCAACGGTGCCGCAATAATTTCTTCTATTGTGATAACATCTGCTACAACAGGCGCTATATAACCAGAGCATTGATTATCGTATTGAGGATTATATGAGCATTGTTGATTAAAGTATGCTGTTTCATATCCTACACATTGTGCATTATATAACGTATTAGCATCACATTGTGCATCAAAATGTCCATCACATGCGCTATCATATAGCGGATCAGCACTACATTGATAACTGTAATATGCAGCATTGTAACCAGGACATGTGCTATCATAAAGTGCATTAGCACTACACTGCTGACTCATATAAGCCGCATCATATCCTGTACATCCACTGTCATATAAAGGATCAGCATTGCATTGATAGTTGTAATATGCAGCATCATATCCTGTACATCCACTGTCATATAAAGGATCAGCATTGCATTGATAGTTGTAATATGCAGCATCATATCCCGTACATCCACTGTCATATAAAGGATCAGCATTACATTGATAGTTATAGTATGCAGTATCATACCCAGCACAGCCGCTATCATATAAAGGATCTGCGCTACATTGTTGATTGTAATATGCAGTATCATACCCAGCACAGCCGCTATCATATAAAGGATCTGCGCTACATTGTTGATTGTAATATGCGTTTGCATATCCATCGCAACTACTATCGTATAATGGGTCTGCCTCACATTGTTGAGTAAAGTGTGCGTTATCATATCCAGGGCATCCACTATCGTACAACGGATCTGCTTCGCATTGCTGGTCATAATATGCTGTGGCATATCCTGGACAACCTGTATCGTATGTCGCATCTGCTGCACAAGCGTTGTCGTACTGTTGTTGATTGTACGCCGCTTGATATCCTGGACAACCAGGATCATATAATGCGTCTGCACTACAGTTATTATCATATTCTGCGGTTGCATATGCGTCAGCGTATCCATCACAACTTGGATCGTATAATGCTGTTTGCGCACATGGGTTAGCACGATATGTAAACCAGATTTGTCCGTCTTTGAACACCGGACCATAATGTCCTTCCCATGCAGCTCCGTCCTTGGTTGCTACTCTAAAATTAGCACTACCAAGACTGTCTGGTGTGTATATACTACCAACACCCGTAGTATGATCATATAACTGAATGAAATCTTCTTCTACTTGAAAATATGCACCAGTTTCCGCATCAAACTCTTCATTCTCACTGTATGAGTTTGGCTTTTTCCAATCATACCAAGTATCATAGTCGTATACCCGTGTTTCAATTACCTCACCTGCTGCATTTGTAATTTCAACGGTTACTGTTATATAATCAAATTGTTCTGCATATTCAGTATCAAGTATTTCACCAGTTTCTAGATCAACGCGGTTGCCAATATTGTCAGTACACCAATCCTTTGCGTGTCCAGTTTCAGGGTCAGTTGTATTGTAACAACCGTTTAGATATTTCCAACTATAGTGAACTTTGTCTACACTAATGCCTTCTTGTCGTAACATATCATTGATGGTATATGATAAAGCAAACGTATCGTAACACTGACCAAACATTATTTCAGTGTTGTTTATTTGCATGGCACTGGTTTGTCCAGGCTGACATTGACTGGTAATAATTCCGTCTTCTGGTTTGGAGGTAATAGGATCAGTAGTGTAACTACCGTCCCCATTGGTTGTATCGGCTAGTGCAAGACTAGAGAAGAATAAGCAGAAACAAAAGAAGGCCGCCAATTGTTTTAAATTTATCATCTTTTTCGGTTTCCTCTATTTGCGCTGGTTGCATTTCTGTATTATCATCCCACTGCGTCTGAGCCTCTGCGCCAATTGTACCCAAATATGGACAAGGTGTTCCTGCCATTTTCATAGCATTGAATATTCTGGTATCTTGACACATAACACTTACTGCGGCAACTTTCATGCCCATGTCATATATTGTTTTGGATAATTTTAAACGTTCACAGTTCATATCTCGCACTGTGCTTCCACCACTAATACCTAGTATCTGCGTTTGCACTGCACCTGATATTCCCACTGTACATAAATCACTGTTACTAGCGTTGATACTAGGACTGATTGCACTCGGAGGTGGACTTTTTACTGTTGTTGTATTTGTACCATTGGTTGTAACGGTACTGTTACTTGTTGATTCTGTTTCAATTACTGATGCGTATGTAACCGAAGTAAATTGTGCTAATCCTAATAATACTACTAAAGTAATTTTAAATACGATTTTATATAATAAGTTCATAATAAATATCTTCTCCTTAACTACTTCTATTTATGAATTAACCACCAATATTACTAATAATATATTTAGCCCACAAAAAAGCCCGTACATATCGGGCTGTGTTAAGTTGATTTTCCTTCTAACCATCCATCTATGCCTGCTAACTTTACCATGAATGCATCTTCTTCTGAAAACAGGATTAATTTAGTAGTGCTTAGATAATATGGATAACTCATCTTTCTGAATAGATCAATGAGTTGTCCAGATTTGATTTTTGATTCTAATTGAAATTCCCAGTTGTCATATAGTTTTATGAATCTAGTTTTCCCATTAGTGGTTAAACGAATTGTAAATTTATTATAGAAGATGTCTTCAGTGGTTATTTCAACCGAAGACATATTATTTAGTGTAGTAACTATTTGAGTTTGAATTGACTCAACTCTTGTCATTTCCACGAGTAATAACTTCTCCTTCTATTAATTTAACAACTGTAAATAAGTCTGTTTTAAATAATTTATTCATACGATCAGATAGATTGAATGCATGACCACTATTTTGGAAACTCGACTTCTTATATTTCGGACCTGGATAATCAATCAATGTATTCAATGATCTTAGATTGACAGGTGATCCGTCATAGTATACTGCATACACCGCTTCTGCTCTCAATATCTGTTCTGCGTTGTAATTTCTATCCACGTATTCTATTATTATTGTAGGTTTAGGTCTTGCCATTTCTGTTAAGTGTCTCCATATATATACATTATTCTGTATTATATACTTATTTAGCGTAAAATACAAAAATGAAACACCTAACAGAATGGATTCTACTTATATGCTGCTGTCAAATAGATAGCATGAGTCGTTGCATCTTGTCCAATACGTTCAAGATCCCATTGACCACAGAATCTCATAAAATGTAATCCCACTTGACCAATAGCGGGCTTCTGCACTTGTTCTACAATAGAAGTATCTAATGCTTCTTTAATATTATCAGGTTGTGCAGTCAGATCAATTAATGCCAGATTGCGCGTATAATCATCAAGTACACGATGTTCATCGCCATTATGATCTGTCCAACGCTGCAACATAAAGTTATTCCAATTGAAACCTTGGGTTTCTTTATCAGCAAATGCTTCTTCTAGACCAATCTTATTCTTACTACCTTTCTTACGTACACCAGGATATGCACTAAAGATGTTGTCTGCGGTATCACCACGTACACATTTTTCAAACAACAACCATTTAGGATCACCCGGCATCTTCTGTTCATTAGTCTTCTTGTCTTTAACAGGACGACCATTGCCATCCACGATGCCATCTAACTTGATTAAGTTATCAGTGATACCATTATATTGAGTAACATTAGGTGCGAGTAATTGATAGAAATCTGAGTCTCCACTTACAATTACATGCTTATCATCGGGATGATTCTGAATAAAACGAGCGACAAAATCATCAGCCTCACATTCTTCATGACGAAGACAAGTCATATTTGTTTTGTTAGTTACGAAATCTTGAAAATGTTCATATGCTTCAAAGAACTCACTATCGTCACGTTGTTCTTGTACCGACTTCTTTGCACGTAGTTCAGCACGATTGCGCTTGTACGGCTCATAGAAGTCTTTACGCCAACTGCGACCCTCTAAGCACATTACCACGTGTGTACCGTTCTGCTCACGCCACACTTTGTTGATACTATTGAACATGATATGGAATGCCATGCCAATTTTCATGCTCATGTCATCACCACGTACTACGTGCTTTGCGCGGTGAAACATATGCATCGCGTCTACTAACAGATATGTATTACTCATTTCTTGTCTTCTCTTTATGATTAAATTGTATGTAATGATTATACATTATTATCATGGGGTTGTCAAGCGATTTTGATATTAATATTCTGCTTCTGATACACTACCACATAGGGCAGTAAACCATTGATCAATGATCGCTTCTTCATTATCACCAGAATAACCAGCATCCATCAATTGACGAATGAATACTTGATTCCATTCTAATTCAAAATATCCATCAGATGGATTATCTTTGTCAATATTTACTTTCACCACATTTACATACGGTTCATTACGTGCGGTTGCTTTCTCTTTAGTCGTTACACCAGAATTGTCTGATGAAAAACCTAACAGTTTTTTTAATCTTTTAAACATTACTACCTCTTTTTATATTATTGGTCGGAACTATTCCCAACCAATCTTTTCCCACGGAACATCTTTGTTTCCAAAATGACCATACACGCAGTTGGTGCTATAGTCAGTAAAGTTAAATAAATCAAACCTATCAATAATAGCCTTCGGTGTTAAATCAATATTATCACGAATGAATGACTCAATCTCACTGTTACTACCATCACTATCAATGTAGATACTAGTAGGCTCTTTAACACCAATAGCATAACTCAATTGAATCTGACACCATGTAGCCATCTTACTTGCTACTACATTCTTTGCCAACCATCGTGCCATATACGCTGCACTACGATCTACCTTAGTAGGATCTTTACCACTAAATGCACCACCACCATGCGGTGCAAAACCACCATATGTATCTACAATGATCTTACGACCAGTAACACCAGTATCGCCATCAGGTCCTCCAATAACAAAATTACCCGTAGGATTGATATGCCACACAGTATCGTTGTCAATTAAACCTTTCAATACAATTTCTGCTGCATTCCTAGCAAGAATGCATGCTTCTATGTAACGACCTTCTTTATGCTGTGTTGAAATAACTACTTGGTCAATACGCGATACTTTGCCATCTTTGTATTCTACTGATACTTGCGACTTTGCATCTGGTCCCAATATGGGATCAATTGATTCTGATGATTTTACTCTCTGTAATGCTTTTAGAACTTCATGTGCGTAGTAAATTGGTGCTGGTAGATATGCATCATTGTCATTGCATGCGTAACCAAACATGATGCCCTGATCACCTGCACCAAAGTCATCTGTGCCTAATGCAATATCATCACTTTGCGTATGTATAACATTATGTATCTCTATAACTTCCCAATGAAAACCATCTTGTTCATAACCAATTCTACGAACCGTATCACGAATTATTTGCTCTACTTCTTGATTTGTTACAAAGAAGTTTTTAACCTCTCCTGCAACTGTAACCATATTGGTAGTAACTAATGTCTCAATTGCGACACGTGTGGTTTCATTGCCGACTTTAAATCCTGCATCAACAAGCGCATCAGATATTTGATCTGCTACTTTGTCGGGATGTCCTTCGCTAACACTTTCACTTGTAAAAATATAATTATTCATAATTTGTTTTGTAAATCTCCATTTTATATTGCTTGTACTATTTATGTACCCCAATTATTACCATATAAATCTATGTGCAATCTTGGGCTAAATCTATAACCTTTTTCTAATGCCAACTGTGCAATATCTCTTACTGATAAATCGTACTCTTCTGAGCGACCACCTATTGGCATAAGATATACAGGACATTCAATACCAAAATTACGATACTCTGTCACTACCTCATCTACTTCTGCTACATCTGCCGCATTAGATACAACAAATTTAAGATATAAATTATTACCAGTAACTAGACGATACTGAACAGCAACACCAGGCTTAATCGCATCTTCATGAGATTCGCCACTAACCAATAGTTTAGGTGAACAACTCCACGTTACTGTGATTGTATCTTTATTATCTAGATATTCAAATAACTCGTCATGTAATGACTGAGTTGTGTTTGTTTCAAATGTAACATTTCTTAAATCACTCATACGAGGATGTTCAAATATATCCACATACATACGTTGCCATGCCAATAAAGGTTCGCCACCAGTAATCACTAAGTGAATATCTTGACCATTATCCATCATCCACTTACCGTTTGGCGTAAGCGATAACAAGTGATCAACTACTTCATCTACAGTACGATCAAACATCAAGTGCTTGAACTCTGGGTAGATACTCGCGTATGTATCACAGCCTGTATGAATGATAGGTAAGTCTTCCAATAGCGTAGCATTTATATGTACACCATCATCAATCAATTTCTTTACTTCTGGATTGTATCGTTCGTCTTTGATAGATTCACGTTCTTCACTCGACATTGAAAATGATTTGCAGCGAAAATTGCAACCGAAAGTACGCAAGAATACACTAGGCACACCTACAAATTTACCTTCACCTTGAAGCGAATAGAATGCTTCACTGTATCTAAGTTTCATCAAATAAACTACTCCACTCTTTTAATTTTCGTTTCTTATAATCTATTCTATCATTTAATTCTTGTTCTGTCAATAGATCATTATCAACCATTATAGAAATCATCGCCATAACATCACCTGCTTCCTCAAGTAATCGCTGTTTGTTTGAACCATTTTCATATATGCTGTCTATATCCCAGCGATATATCTTACAACATGCTTGCGTCAATTCACCACATTCTTCTGCTGTGATAACCATCAATTCTTTTATTTTTTCTTTATTCATAATTATCGCTTCTATACGCCCATTGTTCATATTAATCCCAAAGGCACTCAAAATAAACCCCAAACAATCTAAACCCATTAGACATTCTCGCTTGATGCTTCTCACGACCTTCATTGTCTTCCCACACCAGTTTAATACCTAGTCTTTCGCTAAAGTCTTCTGATTTTTCATCTACTGGAATATCTTCATATTTATAATACTGTTGTTCCCACCCATCATCGCCTAACTTTTGTTCAAATGCCCAAATCATTTCGCCCATGATCCAATCCCAACGTTCAAAGTGCTTGTCATCGACATCGCCCTTTTCATTGTATGCGTTACTTTGCTTCTTACTCGGACGTAATCTTTTAGGCACATCTGTAAATGATACATTAGGTGCACCATGATTGGTTGCGTTAAGTTGTATTAGCATTGGATGGATGATAGGGGCTAATGTAGAATCCATGCTCCATGTATCCCATTTATCAATATGAACCTTTACAGTTTGTGTTTGACGATCTGCTATCAAGTTAACTGACCAGTTGTATAAAGTTTGCAAGCAATCTTCAAGCACCTCAACTGAGTTATCAAACCGTGTAGGAACAACTGGCTCTTTGTCGTTCAGTTCCTTGTCGTTCATTTCCCATAGGAAACCATACTTCTTTTCCATGTGGTTAGTATGTACTCTGCTAATCCAACGATCAGGATATTTGCCAATTTTTATCTTCATAATGTATTCCTCTACCTACGCCTGTAATTTCTGTAAAAAACGATGCTCTTCCCACAACCTATTTTCATTAGGTGTCATTTCTGCAATAATAGCAAATCTTGATTCTCTTAGGTTATCATCTCTTGTATGTTCAACACGTAACGACACACCCATCTCTAATAAGAAGTTACTAGGTGCTTGATTGTCGGTAAGAAACATAAGCATTATATCACGACAACTATGATTCTGGTTGGTGCGCTTGTTAGCTGTAAACATTTTATGGTTATGTGACACCCAATTTCCATCAATCGTCATTTCCGATTCTAAGTAATTCCATACCCTATATTCTTGTTTCATTTTATTTCTTCTTTGTGCTTTTGACTATCTGCTATACGCTTACGTAAATCACTGCTAGAAAAACGATGATCACGATTGTTAAAAAATAACTGTATGCTACGGCGACTACATATATCTTTGCCTGTGAATTCTTTGTTTCTATATTCTTCACCTAAGATACGGACATTAATATTATACATTTCTAGTATATCTTTTAGGTCTTCCTCAGTCGCATACGGAATGATTTCATCTACGTACTTAACTGCTTGTAACTGATTATATCGTTCAACCACTGTCTGTATGGGTGCGTTCTTCTCTGATCTATCAATGGTAGGATCAATTTGCAATCCACATATTAAATAGTCACAGTGTTCTTTTGCATCACGTAACATCTGTATGTGACCAGAGTGTAGCAAATCAAATGTACTACAGGTGAATCCTACTACTTGTTTATTATTCATTGTTTCTTTCTCATGACTAAGGGACGCATTGCGTCCCTATTTGTTATTGTTATATTTTAGAATGTTCCAGTTAACGTCACACCTGCTTCCATTGCAAGTAATCCTGCTGTACCTGTATAGTTATTACGTGCTTCTGCAAACATTTCAATGTCTACGTTATCAGTAATAGCGGTATCATAGAACATGCCAAGATTATACTCACGCGTCTGTGATGACAATGAACTTGTCATATGGTTCGTGGTAATATCACCCACTGACGATACCGATGCTGCTACATCAAATTTAGCATCACCTTGGGCGATCGCTACTGGTAGTGCTGCAACAAATCCGAATGTACCATGTGCAGTTTTAAACTTAGCACCAAGTGTGGCAGAGTTACTTACTAATGAACTTGCAGATTTCATCATTGCATTATCACCAACATTCAATGATGTTAAACCAATATTTGCACCTCCGAAATAAGTCACACCATTAGTTTCATATTCTTTATTGTAACCCATGTATAATGTATTGGCACCGTTAACATCGATCAGCATACTATCTGCATAATTACCTAAGAATGTGTTGCTCTCTACTACTGCACCGATCGTAATGTCGTTAAGTGTAGTAGCAATATGTGCACCTTCATCACTGACACTATAATCAATTCCCTGTGCAGATAATCGAATACCAGTAGAGAAGCCTGCATACTGATCTGCTGCTATACCACTTTGTGCTGCATGAGTTGTATGTACTGTACGAGTATCAATACTTTGAATTAAATCATTGCCGTTTACATAGAAGTCACGATCATAATCATCAACTACCATCATTGATGACAATGCTGAAATATTAACACCCGATACACTAGCAGTGCCCGAATTCGTAACTGAAGTCTTACCACCTTCTACGCGACCCGTGGTAGGTATACCAACAACACCTTGTGGTGTAGTTGCTTCTGCCAAATCAAGTAGCCCTTGTCCGTGAACATTTACATCATAATTAGGAATATCTTTATCACCAGTATTCAATAATAACTTAGCAAGATTCTCACCTTTCATGTGTGGCCACATCTGCTTGACCACTGCGACTGCACCAGCGATCATAGGTGCCGCCATTGATGTACCAGTATTTAAACGATACTCCCCATTGCTATCAGTAGATGCTACATATGAGCCAGGTGCCATCAAAAAGTAATCACTTACACGGTGATCAGTATTGCACATGTCTGCTGTTTCATCATAATCAAAACATACAGTACCAGCCTTGTTACTCCATCTAGAAATTTGCTCACTACGCAAGTCATAAGAACCCGCTACAATAACACGCCCGTCTAATGCCAATGTACCATCATCGTTTTCAAGTACTGCATAATGCGCAGGGAATGTACTAAAATCTAAACCCTGATTACCAGCGGCTGCAACTAAAACAGATTCATGACCTTCCATCGCTGCTTTCATATCTTCTGGCAACCAATCTGTCTGTAAGAACGAATACCCATTCGTTTCATAAGTTTTTCCATCACGACCACGTTGATCAGTTGAACGATAGAATCCATCACCGATCTCTAGAATGCTATTTTTGTATGTTGTATCTACATTATAGTTTGCACTCAAGTTAATGACATCAGCACCATTCGCTGCTGCCCAAGCAATACCCTTTGCTGCGGCTTTTAAATCAAACGATCCGTAGGTGCCTGTGCTTGCCTTTGCAATCAATAACTTTGCATCTGGTGCTACGCCTGTGGTACCTACACCATCTAAACTTGCAGATGCGATGCCTGCAACGTGCGTTCCATGACTAACCTTCGTGATATCGTGCACTGTTTCATAACCAAGATCACACGCTCGTGTGAAACATTTTGCATCGATAATCTTACCAGCAAATTCACTATGATCTAGATCAATGCCAGAATCTACAATACCAATGATAGATCCCTTGCCTGTCCAACCACGTGCCCATGCTTCTGGTGCACCAATGGCATCTAATGATCTAGCATAAGGCGCCAAACCACTCTCTCGCTCGATGAAATCTGCGTTAGTGCGTGAATTAGTATTCCATGCTGCTTGACGATATGTGTCTGTCTGTGAATAATCAACATCATCACGAGCAAGATATTCTTCAACCGTCATTGCATCGACTGTCTTTATACCTGTTTCGCCTTCTGCTACTTGTACAGGCGATTCATCCACAATAACAGGAACAGGATAACTACGAATCAATTCACGATCACGAGTTGTTTCACGATTTGGTGTGTTTGTAGTGTCTAGTAGTTTTGCTGTGCGCTTTGAATCATTTGTACCATCACTGTACGATGTATCAATAATAGTCATTTCAAATGTACGAACAGTAGTGATGATTTCAGACACCAGTGTCAAAACTGCATATTCAGAAATCATACCAGCATCAGTTTCTTTTTCAACCGTGTCAGTAGACGAGATCAATACTGGCTTGCTATTTGTAGTTTGTACATATGGTTCAACACGAGTAGAAGAAGAAACTATCGTGACTGATGTGTCTTGAATGGAATTTAATAATTGTGTGTAACGCGCTACTTCTGTTTCATAGAATGCGTGGCGTTGAATGATAGGACGGAACCAAGAGTAATGACCATACTTAGCGCCATATTTGCTGATAAGATTACCATATACTTTAACAGTGCGAGTATAACTTCTTAACATAGTGGTTACGAAATTAATTTGTGAACGTTGGCGTTTGATGCTAGACGCGTAATCATAGTATGACTTATACGCTGCTTCTGCCTGAATAGGTACTGCTGTGAAACCCATTGCCAATGCAATTGATAATGCAGTAATTGTCTTTTTAAATTTAATCATAATGTTCTCACTGTTTAATTAACTTATATATTAAGTATACAGCAAGAATCATTACTTGTCAACCTTATTTGGCTAACTTATTCATCATTTTTTGCTGATCTAATAATTCCTCAATAGATTGTGCACTAGTGATGCTAGGATTCTCTTTGATGAGATTATTCAATAAGGTAGTCATAACACCTAGTAACATATTGGATTCATTTAATGATTCTACTAGATCAATAGTATTACCATCTGGTGTATTTATGATAACACTATTACGCATATCTGACGTTAGTCTGCCAACAGCATAACTCGGATGTATGAAGTCAGTTGTTATAGATGAACCATCTATTGTGTCTACACATACATCTGATTGGTTATTATAAGTTGCCATAATCGCGTTCTGCTTCCCAAGGGAATACACACCATACAGGCTTGTCGATCTTATTCATCTCGATTGCTGCATAATCAACATCTGTGAATAAACTTGCTTCATTGTCTACCAATGATGCAAATCTAACATTTCCATGCCAGATATCATCCCATGCAAAGTCAGGTTGAGCCGATGTACTTTTCCAATCAGACTTTAGCCAATTAAAAGATTTACCAGAATGATTGATATCATCGATAACAAGAATGTTAGATCTATTATTAGGATGGTTTACATCTGGAACGATAGCATCACCGTCATTAGTAGTGTCTTCCCATCCCACTGCATCTTCTGACATCCACGCATTGGTGTCATCTTTACCTAGTGCATGCATTTTAATGCCAGTCAAGTTGCTCAACATAACTGCTGGTACCAGACCGCCACGTGTCATACCTACAATGTAGTCTGGGCGCCAACCATCGGCTGCCATTTCATTATTGATTGTCGCAAGCATATGCTCAACGTCTTCCCAACTGTAATATACTCTTTTATTCATAATTACCTCGGTGCAAATGATTGTTGCATTTTAATATTATCAAAGAACTCTTCTTTAACAGAAGCCTTAACGAAGAAATTACCTCTAAGTACAGTAGTTTGTGTTAACGAACTATGTGCCATAATGCCTCGATTAGTGCAACAGCCATGCTCGGCTTGAATATACACTGCAAGATGCTTACTATCGGTAGCCTTCTCAATTTCACGAGCAATATCATTTGCAAGTTCTTCTTGAAGCGTTCCACGCCTTGCACACCATTGTGCAATACGCGTGTACTTACTTAATCCAATTACTTTATCTTCCGGTAAGATGCCAATATAAACAACACCAGTTACAGGTTGATGATGATGTGAACACATTGATTTGATTTCAGATCTAACTACCAACATACCTTTAAACGGATCACTGCTATTGTTTGGAAATGCAGTAGCAGAAGGAGCAGGATAATAACGCCCACTCATTAATTCTGTCACATACATTTTAGCAAGTCGTCGTCCAGTATCTTGCGAATTGGGATCATTGACTGTATCAATTATTAAACTATTAAGAACACCTTCGAACTTTTCAGTAAGTTCTACAATAAGTTCATCGTGTTCACCATCCATGATATATTCTGAAATATTATCCCCTGCCCAATGTCGATGATCGGCATCAGTGAGGCGCTGTTTAATTTTACTTGATACTGACATCTTATACTCCTAAGAGTGAGTTGGAGATACGTAGTTCAAACGACCTACGTGGATTTTCAATTTCTTTACTGCACGATCTTTGTGAATCTTTACTGTTACATCAAATGTAATAGCATTATCCTTCACGGTAGTATAGATATTGTATTCACGCAACTTGTATGCACGACGAAGATCACTCAAAAAGTTATTAAACAATCCACGAACATGTTCGGTATCTTTGCGATTAAACATATAACCATCGTATGGCTCAATGATCTTCAACAAATCAAACTTAATATCGTGTAAGGTGTAATACCCACTAATGTATAGTGATGGTAGACGAGGCGCCGAGGGCTTATACTGGGATGCTGGTGCTGCTGTATCTGTGGTCATAATAATATACCAATTAGTTAATAGTTAAAGTTATGTTTCATCTTCGGTTGCTTCGAATTTACGAGTGAATTTTAACAACTCCCATAATTTCCAATCAATCGCTTCTGCAAGTTTCATAAGTGTTGCAGCGTCTTCTTTTGTAAATGCTGTATCAATCATATCACCCTTCGGTGCTTCTGTCAATGATAATGAATCATTATTTTCTACATCGTCAATAAGTCTAATTTTCTTAGCCATGTTGATTTCTCCGTTTAGTTTAAGTTAAGTTAATGTTTCTAAAAATTCTTCTGAGATATCTTGTTCGATTTCCTCATCAGAGTCTACAGTTGCATCATCACCCATCTGAAATAGATTAGAAAATAATACGTCACTGTTCTTTACTGATTTCTGTCTACTGAACTTAGCAAACAAACTTTCAGCCTCATTAATCATTGTCATAGGAGTTTCACTCTTAAACAATTTCTCAATGAAATTGATCATATAAACCACTTCTACTGGAATATGATCATCAATCTGTCGGGCTTTGCCCTTACCACTTACTTGTGACCATAAGTTATGATCTGTATTAATTAATGGCATGGTAGCATCTGCAAAGCGATTTGCTCGTTGAATAGATTCAATATGAGAATACGTGTTGTGACCTTGCATCAACATATAAGTCAATGAATCCCAACTTGTCTTTGATACATCTCCGTTCTTATCAAGCGCACCTACTCCTTGATAACACATATCGCCCATCGTTAAACGATCTGCAATAGGTGAACGATAAGGCAACCGTACTGTACTACCCTTTAATGATTTATCATTAATGAATCGATCAGTCTGTAACCTAAATGATTCACTCTTATATATTGATTCAGCGTAGATTTCACCCTTCGATGCACCAATGAATGGCGATGCTGCGTCAAATGTAAATTCCATATCAGAATTTACATGCTCGCGCAACGCTCGTTTTATTGCAGTATAAACTACAGCAAGTTCGAGTTTGCCTACACCTAGCACATGAACTAAATCTCGTTCGCCTCGCTCAAGTAATTTGTCATCACGCATCTGAATTAGTCTGCGTAATAAGATATCAATTTTGTTTGACTTACAAGCACCAGAAAATGCCCAACCCTCAAATGGATAATGCTTAACTGCATCATACCATACACGAGATTCTTGCTCATTCATACCTTGCATAACATTTAAGTATTTAGTTTCAAACTTTCTGTTCTTTACAAAGAAGTCAGCATTAAACTTAGTATAATCAAGACACTGTTGGAAATCTTTGATACCACTAGTCGCTGAATACTGCGGCAATGTGGCAAGCGTGGGAACATCAAGAATCATACTATAATCTGCGGTGTGTTCAAGCCAATTCAACACTTGATGACGTAAACTATCATCTGTCTTGAAATTCTTCCAATCACACTTGATAACACCAGTTACGATTTGATAACCACCAGAATCACCCATGATAAAAGTCTTACTTCTATCACGTGTTTGAATGATCATGTCACGCTTATCAGTCTTAGTGATATCTCGCTGAGCATGTCCAACCGAATATAATCCCCATTTATATTGAAAATATGAATCATCTTCTTTTAAGAAATTACAACCTGCTAAACCATGTTCAAGTCCCACGGGTATACGCTCAGGAGGAAAATAACCATCCCCCTGATGGTGATACCGTGTAATGATATTATTATAGAAATTGCTGATGCTAGGTAGCCATACAGCGTAATCTTCATTAGTATCAGTCAAATTCGCCATACATTACACCGTTAGAGCAGGAAGGATATAGTCATACTTAGCAATGCCAGAATCTACTGAAATCTGTAGAGCGCCGCGTGCTGAAATTTGCATTACACATGAACTAGACATACCCAATTTTAGGATAGCCAATACTTGCGATAGAGGCCATGCATAGCCTTGTGATAATGTACCATTTACATTGGTTGCAAAGATACGCTTACCTGTATAAGAACCATCTGCTGCACCAACAGTAACAACCAAGTTACCATCTTCTGTCTTAACAGTAAAGTTAGGTTCAATGTCACCATAGATTGCTGCGACTTGTTGCAATTCTGTTACTTTCGCTTTGGTAGGTTCAAATGCGATATCCCATTCAACACCTTTGAATGTAACAGTTTTTAATGTTTGATCTATAATCTCTTTACTCATAAAGCGATACTGATCTTTATTACCATCACCATCTTTGAATAACAAATGATCAGGCGTATCAACACCATTGCGATCTCGTGTTACTACTGTGACAGTAGCATTCTCTGATTGAGTTGAATATGCACCAAGACCAGAAACTCCTGCTAAGAAGCCTAGATTACCCATACCGATTTCACCTTGAAACTCAGGTGCAGCGTTATGAAGTTTACCCTTCAAGATAACTGTACGATCTGCGTTCATCGCGTCAAGTGTTGTTTCTGTATCAGAACTTGTTAATTTAACTGCTGTAAATCCAGCGGGACCTGCTGTGTGTTTTACAATATCTTGTATTACGTCACGTGTATTCATTTACTTCTCCAATTTTAATTAATATTATTATCAATTAGTGTTATTATTATACATCATAAATTATATTTGTCAAGGTAAACTTTACATTTACCCTGACTTTTATATTATCCAATGATATACCCATAATCCTTAACTGCTGCCTTTAACTTATCATCTAGTTCAGTACCATACTTACTCGTACCTAACTCAGTTACTAAGTACGTTTTGAAGAATCGTTCTAGCATTTCATCTATCGTCATAGCAACTTGTGTCGGCTTATTCATATTACTTAACATAAGATTATTAGTAAATTGCTGCATCCTAACATTCTTACAGTAAATAGCGAAGGCTTGGAATGGTGCATTCTCTATGAACAATGCCCCTTCTGCCGCCTCTACATAATTGCCAATTCCATATTCACGTAGTACCATACTTAGTATGCCCGAAGAGAACTCAGTAGCATCTGATAACTTACTTATTTTGCTAACCACTGTTGGACACGCGCTCAAAGATGCGTTTACCGTTTGAGGCAGAATACACATGTTTGCAAGTGTATTATTGGTATCTTTAACGAAGGCAGACAATCCTCTATGATCGACATAACCTGTTGATCGCTGATTAATCAACACGTCAAAGGCATTCTTCGCAACAACCTGTTGGGATACAATGTGTTCAAGTTGTGTATCAGGCTTTCTTTGATTACCATCTGTAAATACAGATAGTGCAACATATGCAGCGTCATGTTTGATACTTTGCATAAAGTTTGGTACTGCACCTACCTCTACGAACAACGTCTGATCAATAGCATTGTAACCAATTTCTGAACCTGTCCATGTTAACGGCTTAAATACCTTACCAATTTCAACTTCATCATCACGCTTAACACCATAAACCATTGCCCTTGCTGCATCCGAAATCATACGGAACCGATTGGCTTTCTCTTGCTTATTCACATTTTGTGCTAGTACATTCAGCGACCTGTGTCGTGAAAACATATATAGCATTTGATCTAATTTAGGTCCAGACATTTTACTACTTAACATGTTTGCATTATTTTTTGACGCTTCATATGCCATTACAATAAATAATGTTAGTGTTGCAACAATTGCTTCATCATTATTTACATACGCAAATTGATCTGCAATAGATGAACGTAATACACCATTTGATTTTAATTCATTGTCTATACGTGATAACATATCATCTAGACGACCAATAAAATCAAGATAACAATGCTCATACTTTCCAAATGGGTCTTTACCCTCTCCTAACCGAGTCACGTGATCATTCATTTTTGAGTGCTTTGGGCTACATGTTACAATCATTAACCGCAATGCGAAATCTCTTGAAACTTTAGCATCTGACACGCCATAAGACATAAAGAATTTGCCCAATCGCTCAGACAATTGATTCATTTCATCATAATATTTTTCTGATAACGCATTGTAACACAAATCAATATCAGTTACATCCGTGCTTGTCGAATTTGGCGTTACAAATAGTTCTGTTCTTTCGGCTGCACTAGGGTTTGAGTAATATTTAAGCGTCAATAATTCTCTATCAAAGATTGCATCATGCATCTGATCAATGATAGTTAGAAGTTTCTCTCGTTCATCGTCAGTGTTTGATTGCAATTCCAATTCATTGTAAATATCTTCGCTGGTGAAATTCTCAAATTCACGCATACGTGAAATACATATAGAGTTAACAGGTGCATCAGCAGCAGACGAATAAAATGCAAAATCACTTTTATTGAACTCAATTGCACCATCTTCATCTACATTTACATCATCTAATTTTAGGTACATAATATCACCATTATATGATCCATTGAAGGCAACTGATAGTGAAATAGTACGCTGTTGTCCATCAATAAGATCAAGGATGAAATCAATATTCTTCTTAATATACGTCATATTTTTACGATTTAACAGTGTTGCATTCTCGCCTTTAGTAATGATGTGCGGTGGAATCTCTAAAGACGTTTTAATGGTATCCTCATAATGTTGAATAGAGTGACGTGCACATGTTAATTCTGGAATTGACATTCCATTAAATATGCTAGACACCAAATGCATCATTTTCAATGGGCCATATACAGGAGAACGCTGTCCATGTGCGATTGCAAGTTGCTGACCATCATGACCACCCAACATTTTTAAATATTCGGCTACACTATAATGCGTGTATCTCGCTTTGCTATATTTGAATGTTGATTTTGTATTGGTTACTCTGACTGCTGCCTTAATTACTTTTGCCAACTGTAATGAACCCATGTGTACTTCCTTTCTTGATTGATTAACTTACTTAACTATTGTATAACAATAGTTCTTACTTGTCAACCCTTATTATAAATTATTTCACTTATTTCATCCCACGGGGTGGTATGCACGATATCCCTCTGCATCAAATATCATACTATTGTTATTTTCTATCTTCATTTTTTATTCCATCATTTCTTGTAGTTCTACTAACTTTTGAATAATTTCTTCAATAGTATTTCGATCTTGCTCGTTATCTGTATCGATTTCTATCTCTAGTTTGATCTTCATTTTTATTCCTCATGGTGACAACAAGCCACGCACATATTTGGTGGTGTGTCACTATTCCAATTTTCTTGTGATATATGGTTAGTGAAAAAATCATGTTCCATGATATCAGATACATCACGTACATCACAATTTTAACAATTCATTATTCGTATCAATCACTTGTTTCAATATATTACTACCAGTAAATTTCTGGAATGCTAATGTGTCTTTAGGGAAACAATAACCAGAAAATCCTAATGTACCTTTGCAATTTTGTGCTTGCATATGACTAGGTCCTATGTTCTCAAACGTTGCCAATATATTAATCATATGATTATAATCGTAATCAAAATCTTTTGTCTTATCATAAACTTCATGAAAAAATGCTACCTTTGTAGCGAGCCATGTGTTGTGAACATATTTTATCATGCTTGCTGTATTTCTATCAGTAATCATAAACTTTGTTGGATTCAGTGGACCGAGTAACATTTTTTCCCAGTAATACCCTTCTGTTGCTGATTTATCTGCCACACCAATGATTAGTGTTTTCTGATTATCAAAATCTTCCTTAGCAGTTTCAGCACGTAGGAATTCTGGACAATAAGTAACATTGTCTGGATACTTAGACATCATATCTGGCGATACCGTACTCTTTAATAAAATATGAATATCGTTATTAAGTGTCATCAATTCATCAATTACAGATCGCACAATACTATCATCACATTCACCATTATCTAACGACGGTGTAGGTACTGCTACTATCGCACAGGTAGCAGTTTTGTAATCTTCTATGTGATTATTCGGATACACGACAGGATCAATGCGTGATACCTTAACTTTGCTTGTTTTTTCAATATAATCAGCGAATGTATTGCCAACAAATCCACAACCTACCACTAGCATATGCTGGGTTTCATAAAACTCATCATGTTCCGATTCTTGAATCTGCAATTTCCAATGATTCGACTGATCTATGTAACTATACATTTGATCCCTAAAACCCTTGTAACCAGATCGCATCCAATGTTCTTGGGCAATATTGGCATTGTTATCTAAATTACGAATAATACCCTTCAACTTTGTTCTTAATCCCATCATAATTCTCCTGTTACTTAAATTGTGCTGCAAACGGATCAAACTCTGCGCCGCATTTCATTGAACATACGCCCAACTTGCCATCTTCTATACTATTCTTTGCCCAACTGTCTTGTATATCCTTCATTACGCCAGTATTGAATACACCTTCAATGCCATGTAGTTTCACACTCAGCGCATCTTTACCACCCGCGTTATCAATGAAATCCCAGATCTGTTCTACTTTAGGATCATCATGCCACCACTTGTACATTCTTCCTGCTGTCCAACAGCATGGCATCAAAATGCCCTCTGCTGTTACAAATATATTCTTATCTTTTGCTACTTTGCAATTAATCTTAGCAGTGTCATAGTATTGTTTCATTGAACCATATGTTTTTTCTATCTCTGCTTGCTTCAATAATTCCAAATTCTGATGCTCTGCTTTCTTAGGCTTCGCGAGTACTTGTGTTACTGCTCCTTTACGATTCGTACCTTGATGTGTTTCTTTCTTTTCACTAGTTGCACTAATGAATCTACCTGTTTTCTTCTTGATGAATTTCTCAACACCCCATTCTTTCGCTAGTTGTTCTGCACGATCTACATCACATTCACTATGCTCAAAGATTAGATAATCCCATCTTGCTCTGCCGCCAGCAGCGATAAATGCTTTCATGTTTCTCTCAACAATCTCCCACTTAACGCCCTGTCTGTACAAATGATTCGTATTTTCTAATCCATCAACACTAAATATCACTGCGCCGTTTTTACCAATGACCTGTGCCAATTGTGTCCACCATTCCGCAGATCTTGCACCTGCATTGGTATTCATGCTCAACCACATTTCATCGTTACATGCACGAAACCATTCAAATATTTCCAATGCATCTGATGCGGAAATGGGATCACCCAAATTACCACACATATACATCGTATCTAATTGCGAAATGAAATCAGGCGGGAACATATCAATGCAATCATCTAGCGTCAACTCAGCCAGATTGTCTTTGATATGTTTGTTGACTGCACCACCATTTTCATTACGATCACACATAGTACATGACGCATTACATCGCTGGGTCACTTCTAAGTGTAATTGTTTTATATCTTTATACTTATACATTGTTATCTATTTCCTAGTTTCTTCAATACACTTGATTAAAGATAAAATAATCTACTACGAAGGTCATCTCCGCACCAATAAATACTGCAACATAATAATTGTTGGTTACATTCCATAATTGTTTTATAACAAACCAAGCAATCAATACTCTTAATGTATAAAGTATATCAGCCACAATTAATTCTGCAAATACTGGTAATTTCTGAGCATTAAATAGTAATGCAAACAATCCATTATCATACATGAAACTCAATTGTGCTGCAATCAGTACAGCGACATAATAGTTTACATATCTATTAAAAAACTTGATTACGTGTGCTGTTATGATTAATCTATATGCAACGTATACTACGTTTGCGTAAAATAACTCAATCATCTAGTATCAACTTCACATCAACGCCCGGTCCAATCTGACTAGGCAACCCACCATGCTCTTCCATATAATATTTAATCACTGCACGATACCATAACTGACTGTTATGCTGTGCTACTTTATTAAATTTATAGATTGAGTCATTATCTGCTTTCATAGTGCTAATAGCACGTGCGGATTCTCTTTGTAATTCTCTTAGATCGTATCCGTCTAAGATTAAATCCCACAATTCATTATCCATTTAATTCTCTATTCCTTGTATCCTAACTAACATTGCATCTTCTGCTTTCTTAAATCTATATTCAAATATACGATGACCCGTAGATCGCATTCCACTTGAATCAAATGTAAAATCTTCTTCGTACTTGAATCCCATATTACAAATTCTACCAGTAATTCTATTTGCAACTACGAGATACATATACATTCCATCTGAATATTCACTTGGATATATGAAATCTTCCACAACGAATGTAACTATCTCGTCCATTTTACTTTACTCCTATGATCATAAATCTATCATACAACTCAGTTTTTAATGTACCCTTGTATAGAATATTTGACATTTTATATTTATCGAGTGCATCATTTAATGTCTTGACGCAATTACTATGCTGTATATTGTCAAAGTAATTATTAGTCTGTAGTAAAACAATTGTGCCTGTGGGTAGATTATTAAACCAATCATCTGACATATGTTCACAACTAGTGTTAATCACAAGATCTATGTCGTTGCAATGCGTTGCACCTGCGTCTGTATTTACTACTATATCATTATTAAACCATTTAATAGTCGATGCATCTAATGTGATTGGAACTAATTGACCACTGTTGATTTGATTTCTCATCATTTTTTTAATATGGTGAATAACATCTCCATCTATATCAATCGAATACATCTTATCTATATTAAATTTCTCAAACAACATGTGTGCAATGAAGTTATACCATGCACCAAATACTGCTACATTTCCTAATACATTCTGATCAACTACTTTGCTTAATTCTTCAACTAACCACTTCTTGCTAGCAATTTGCCCACGACTGTAGAAATCATTAAAGTCGGGCACCAAGTCTTCATCGAATGAACGTATGAATCTGTATGCAGCGGGCGTGTAATCATCTTTAACAAAATGCTTCACTAAACCGATTAGTTTGGACTGTGTCACATCATAGTCAGGCAAGTCTTTATGCATTATACAATTATAAAAACTGCACATTTTTTGCTCGTCAAACTCTATAGCAGAATTATCCATATGCGAAAGTCGTATCAATAGATCACGTTTACGATAACCATTATCATGCATCAATGCCTTGAATAGTAAATCAAAATCTGCTGCATACGCTGTACCAATAAAGTATTCTTGCAACCCATACAACCATGCATGTCTATTAATAAAATCAGACTGATTCATTGAACACTTTCTTCAACCATTCCCAATCATTGATCTTCTTTAATGCATCAGGATTGTCTTTGTAATCTTCACCAAACCCTTTACCTTGCTCTGCACCAATCAATGCATACTCACCGAATGGTCTATTTTCACCACGCGATGTCCACACTGCTAAACGATATGCATCGTCTATTTGCTTATTGTGATCTATGATGTTACTCGCTAGTTTTGTACATTCACGAAACGCACTGCGCCATGTATTGAAAGGATCTGTATTGAACGCAGTGATGTTAGCGATCTCATATAATGGTTTAAATATTGCACCAATACTAGTAGTCATATCTACTTTGAACTCGGTAGTTGCCAATAGTTTTTTCTTAGGGAATAACTTCACTCCACCATAACCATAAACCAAATCATTAATAGGATTATGACTACGGTACGTGAACACACACTCTGTCTCTGGTACGCCAGGATATGCATCACGATTCGCACTAGGTTCAAATTTGAACGCAAAATTCTGACTGATGATAGCGTCGGCATCAACCACATAGAAATAATCAGTAGATGATAGGTTCGCTGCTGCCTGATGTGCATTCAACAATCCATCAACCCTATCTACACGCTGTGCATGAGGTGCTATCTTTTTTAAATTTTCGAAGTTTTCGTCGGCAGATGGTTCGCCATACGAAAGCATTATTACATCTAACATATACTATCCTTATGATTAGTAATTATTATATAATATTTTTACTGTTTTGTCAAGTTAAAAAATACTTGCAATCTCTTTCATATTACGATATCCTTGATATACTCCACTTGGAGTATCACCAGTTACGAACAAATCTTTATTATTAGATAACACTTCATTAATCAGATTAATGTACGCTGCTTGTGCTTGGAAATGTGTTGTATTGACATAATTAATTTCATATTGCCAAATATTACTCACTTGTAGAAATACTGTATTATCATTACCAATCGCATCAACTAATCTTTTCCATTCAGTTACCATATTAATTTTCATAAAAGTATGATCTAAACTTTTAATATGAGCCCAATCATCTAACCAAGTGTCACCTACTTCTTCCATGAAACCATGAATTAAATCTTCATCATATAATATAGTATCGTCGTCAATATCATAGACATCATGAATATGATGTTTATGTGCTTTATAGAATCCAATGAAATCAGTTCCATCCCAATTTGTTAACAAGAATTCAACCCACCATAGCCCTGCTTCACTGAAATCCGTCCATATGACTTTCTCTAAGGTATCTCTTGCGTTTATCATATGCATAAACTGATGCAATCCGCTGGCAGGACAAGTCATGACATTATGACTATATTTGATAGCACCTTTTTTTGGAACTGATTCAGTATTTGTTATATATAATATCATCTTATCCATATACTTATATCCAAACAGTTCTTCTTTATCTTCACTAATTCTATCTGCTATTTTTCTAATTTGTGATAGCGATTTGGTTGAGAAATCCATATTTAACCATTCTTTTGTTTCTTCAATATCATCTGCGGGATAACAACAATACTTCTCATCTCGGATACTATATGACAAATTGTGTATATACATATCATTGCTCAATGCTATATGAATTAATGCATCTATATAACCATTACCTTGTTCTTTTGCTTCGCTAAATTTTCCAGTAGGTTTAAGATACATTGGAGTATAATCATCATGTATATGTTCTTCGCTACTTTCATATACAGGCGATTGTAACGGCTGTCGTTTCATCAATCTAGGATAATCCAACGATTTTAATGCTTTAAGATTGATAATAACACATTGCGAATCAAACGTAGCCATCTCTGTGTTTGGACGACGATCTATGATGTGACCAGCAGCCAACCAATCTGTCTTTGACCATTCATTATCATATGCACTTAATAATTCATCTTCAAAATCATTTGATAAGACCCATGATCCCTCAAACCAAATTACTGCCATCTCAAAATTCATTTCAGTGACTGATATTAAATTTGATCTCAATTTATTGTGATTAAGATTATCTAGACTAGATAAAATACTATGATCACATGAATTTGTCATTGATATTTCAGCAATTTTTCTTAGTTTTGTGACATATTCAGCGTGCGACGATAGTTCATCTATCATAGCTCCATTTGAAATAAAATGTACTATACGTCTTCCTTGGTTGAGTCTTAAATTTGATTTGTTATTCATTTGTTACCTATGTGTGGGGTCTGATATCAATCAGAATTATTCTGATTTGTTGTTTAGTTGGGTAGTTAATTTTTCAATATCTTTTCTATTGCTGTCTATTTGATCTGATTGTGCTAAATCTAGCAATGCTTGCATACGTCTGCCTCTTTCTGCATCGGTGTCAAGATGTAAGTTCTTGTTTACTATTTTTTCAAGTTTAAGTAAGTGTAGTCTATCGTTTTGTACATAGCGCCAAGTATATCCTTTTTTACTGTACACACCGAACACTGACTCACCCCAACCTATTTTAACAATAATAGCATCTTCGTCATTTAATACAACCGCATCACCTTCATTGAATGAGGGATTCATTTTGAACTTTATACCATATATTAAATTGGTAGTGAAATCTTTAAACCATAATGCAGCCGAAATGGATACTAAGACAGCAATCCATGGCCCTATGATGTCAACAAATTCCATGCCAAGTGTATCAAATACGTCCATTATTGCTTACCTCCTAATATAATCACAACTACATGTATTTATACTAAGCCCACATTAGTTTTGCTTGCATTGCTAACGCTTCAAAATCTCGTTTAAATCTAATACTCAGGTTGTCCTTTGATGCATCATCATTGATCAGACCCCAATCCCAATCAACTCCCTGTTTCCCTACATGATCTTCCATCCAAGGACGGTAATGTTCATTGGGGTCAGATGATTCAGGACTACGTGGCCACCTCACTACTATAACAATAGTGGCTGGATCGTGTGTTCTAATTTTCATTTATTGTCACACGCTTTTCTTACTTCTTCATCTAACCAATGTGATATCACTGGTTCTATATATTTTGCATTTGCATTGACTTTTAATATGTCGTTGAATAGCAATGTTCCATTCGTTAAAGGTAAACCGATATAACTCTCTATTGAATTTAAATACGATTGACCATACAAATATAATAACTCTTGTGAAACAAACATAGGATTTAATGGTAATAGATTACCAATTGCTTGCTGAAATACAGGGGTAGTCTCTTTACCTCGTACTCGGATTTGCTGATGATTCAATATATTAACATCACGACCAATAACTAATATCTTTACATCAACATACTTACTTGCTTCATTTATAAAATCATCGTAATTAGGTTGTAACTCAATGCCTTTATAAATGAAAGGACAACTAATACTAGTAACAAACACATCTGACATATCCCAATCAAACTCACTTAACTTAGTTGGATTAATCCAATACTCTGCAAATGGTTCTTGATCATGACCTTCCCAATAAGTATCAAGTAGGTTGTTCCAACCAAATACCGATGGGTTTGTTGCCAATGCCTTACTGAACAGATGATTGCCTGCTCCTTGTGGACCTGTCATAATAACAAGTGTCTTCATACTGTTGTCCTTGCTGAATAAGAACTAGCAGACATTGTCCACTAGTTCTAAAATCATATTACTTGATTAAATCTTCTTTAAGAATCGCTGGCTTACCAGTGACTTGTAAGAAACTTACAAGATTGCGTAGTGTGGTTGGCTTAATTTGCTCACGCAGAATATCTAACGCATCTACCATATCTTCACCGATAATCCAATCATACTTGCCTGTCTTTTCGTAAATCTTCGCCATTGATACAGGATCTGCTGCCATTGCTCGGAACGCTGCGCGTAAACGATCTGTCTCAGGGCTACCCTTCTTAATCCATAATGCTTTCTGCATCACGTCACGGAAGTTACGTACAAGTTCAAATGCTTCCCAGAATTCACCTTGTGGTGCAACACCCCATTTCGCTTCAAATACTTCATGAATTGAAAGGTTAGGCCAGTTAGGATCAGCATCAATTTCGCCTGTCTCTAGGTTAAATACACCTTGTGAGAACCATACTTTAGAAAATTCCTTACCATTGTAATACTTATTGTATGCTGCTGTAGACTCACGAGTTACGTTAAGTTCACCGCCACGCTGAAAACTAAGTCTACGATCACCACCTGACATACCTTTGATGTACTTGTACTGACTAGCAAAAATCTCTTCTGCCTGTGCCATAGTAAGATCAGGTCCACCTTTCAATAAGATGTGTGCCATCATATCTGGGTTCATACCAGAACCAGCACTGAATTTAATAACACCTGTGTATGGATTAAAACCAGGAGAGTGTCCGTTGATAATAGTCAAGTTCATCATACCGATTGGGTCATACTGGTAATAGTCATAGTCAACTGGGTCTACCAAATACGACACTCCGTTACCACCATGCGACACCATAACAGTCTTGTCGTCATGCTGTAGATCATTGTGGAATTTGTTAAAGCCTGGGATATCATTCGCTCCTGGGATATTAACGATCTTGATCTTCTCACCTAAATGCTTCTCTAATTCACCAGCAACGATTGCTGTCCATACCGATGTGCCTGAACCTGGCTTCTGCGGTACGATGAATGTGAAATCTGCCATAGCAGGCAGTGATGATACTGTCATTCCTAGTGCAACTAACGTTGCGATTACTAACTTCTTCATTTGTTATTTCTCCTAAACAAAATCAATGCGTGCATTGTTTTTAAACGCGCCCCAATATGCAGCTAATGCTGCTAATAATAAAAATATGATTGCTAATGGGTTACTTAGCAAATCACCCCACTCGTATAATCCAGTAAATTGCAAATAACTAGATTCTATTCTTGCTGATAAGATAAATCCTATCAAAAAACTTACTCTACTAAACTTCAAGTACTTTAACACCATGCCTGCAACACAACATATCGCAAGCATCATATAATCTTCTTTTAATCCTGTGTACTGCGTACTAGACCAAATCAAACTCGCTAAGATTGGCCAGAAGTACCACTGAAACGGAATATTGGTTATCTTAACTGCATACTTGATAAACATATATGAAATAGGTAATATGATTAACAGACTCCACATATAACTGCTCAACAATGCATCAAAGAATCTTGTATCAGCCAACACTGCTGGCGTGCCTAACTCCAAACCAACATACATAAGCAATCCCATTATGATCACTTCAAATGGTGCGCCAGGAATACCAAACAATATAGTAGGAACATAACTAGTTGCCTTCTGTGCATTGTTTGCACCTTCGCATCCAATTACCCCTCGTACATGTCCGTTTCCTACTTTCTCATCATCATTCTTTGTTGCTGCAACTGTCTGACTATATGCAAACCAATCTGCTATGTTACCACCAATGCCCGGGATCAATCCAATGAAACCGCCGATGAAACCGCCTCGCAAACCATCCCATTTATATTTCCAACTATCTTTAATACCTTGAATCAATTGTGATTTAATCTTTGCATTGTCTAGGAATATCTTTTCCGCTTTCATACGATATGCACTTATTAGTTCTGGGAACGCTAAAACACCAGCCATAACAGGTATCATCTGTATACCATCACCAAGATATTCCCAACCCATTGTCCAACGTGGCGCTGCTGTTTGTGGGTCCATTCCAATGTGACCAACTACAAAACCACCTATTAACGCAATGAATCCTCTAACATAATATTTGCTACTTATGAATATAACACAAGTCATTGAAAAAATCAAGAAGGTAAACATCTCTTGTGTACCAAAATACAAAACAATCTTTGAATAATATGGTAAAAACAAAAATACTAACAATCCCCATATTAATCCATTCGCCCATGATGTAGATATTGCCGCACTTAATGCTCTTGCTGCTTCACCTTTACGACTCATAGGAAATCCATCAATCATGGTCGCTGCTGCACCACCTGCTCCTGGGATATTCATAACGACACCACAGAAACTATCACCAATACTAGACGATACAACTATCGCAGTCGTAAACACAACCAACATATACGGATCATCAAAATACCCAACGAATGAGTAGATGGCGATTAATCCAACTGTTGCTCCTGCTACTGGAATTAAACCTACGATAAATCCGTAAGCAATACCAGCCATTAGTATAGTAAAATATTCCATTTATGTTCTCTTAAATTAAGCATGCGAAAGACACACATATAGCGTGACGGTTTTTAGAAATTTGATTTATAATATGAACATCGCCGCTCGGCTATTGTTATACTATGCTGTGAAATGAAGTAGTACAAATCTGCACTACTCTTTTATTTATGTAGTTATTATACACTGCATGACAACAGATGTCAAGTATATAATTAACTATAGTTTTATTTATCTTTTTTTATCTTTTCATGAAGATAACAACACGCGGATCATTTGGATGCACTTTCTCATTATCGTCTACGTACGAACTTACGCCATTCTGAATCGAATATGGTTGTCCAGGTTCACCATCATTCATACTCTTGTCAATGCTAAATCCATGACGAGAATACAAGCTGTACAATCCACCTTCAATAGATACATCTTCTTTTCTAATAGCAAAACAATCTAGACGAGAAGCACCATTCTTTATCGCATCTTGCATGATAGCACTACCCGATGATCCCTGTGAACTAAACACAGAAACTAATTCATCACCATGTGCAATCGCATAACCACTTGAGTTGTTCTTACCAATGAAACAATTCATACCATTGTATTCATTTGCTGGGTATACATGCAAAGTTTCAAGACCCTTCGCTGCATCACCTCTTGCTAAGTCGTTCTGCTTTATACGTGATACCGCTTGAGCGAATACTCTGCCAGGAACTTGTTGAAAATTATCATCATCTTCTTGTGATAGTCGTTGTCCAAATTCACTAGGTGAATCGCCTATTGCTTCTATAATTTCGTTAATTTTCATAATAATCCCTTTTAATACTTATTGATAATATTTATCAAATTGGTGATTATTCCTTTCATCTTTGCATATTCAGAACTGTTCTTCATATACAATGATCTATTAACTTCAATCATTATTGATTTCACATTATCATTTGTATGATAATACTCCATCGGTACAATTGTACCAGCAAATGGTTCGTTACTACGCTAGTGTAACCAAGTATCTTCAATTCTTCCTGCAATCTTACAATCAATGACACTGGTGTATGATACGAATCAGTACCTATACAAAAATCAGGTCGTTCACCAGATGGTTCATGAGGTAATTGCTCATTAGAAAAACTATGACAGTCTACAATCATGACTTGTCCATTTTCTTCTAATTCATCTCTTACAGACTCGTACAATTTCGCATGATGCGGAATGTAATATTGATTTACAATACGATCTTTCTCTTCATCTGACACTGCCCTTAACGGTGCACCAAACGAATCAGTCGTATAACATATTCCCATACCCACTGCATCCATTTCTTCATTCTCAATGAAGCGTTCAACATCGCATATCAATCGACTAACTTCTAATTTAACAATAGTATGCTCACAATCAAATAAATCATCAGTGTGCCAATCAGTCATTCGCTGAATATCATCACTTACATCTTTTTTATCAAATTCTATATCCAATGGAATATAGGTAGATGAATGTGGTATATGTAAAATCATTATCGCTTCTTCATTACAAAGTACAATCGATTCAAGTCTTGACGCAATGTTAACAACTCACAGTCTAAATGTTGTGCTATATTCGATACGAATACTGGGTCCCAATCGTAGAAATTAATCCACTTGCTTTCTGGTGCTTCGTGCTGTGTTCCCGGATTCACTCTGAAATATAACAACCCACCATCGGTAACTAGATTGACCGCCGATGCCAATTCAGCAATTATTTTATCTGAACTACCAAAATTAATACTACCTAAACAGATAGCAACATCAAACTTTTCACTAGTCTTATAACCTAAAATAGATGAAGTAATATCTGCTTTTTTATTATACGGATCAACTCCAATCAAGTTGTCAATCTTACCTTTGAATTCATTATATCCACACCCCAAGTCAATCACCTTACGAGGCTTCAATGCATTAACTTCATCAATGATACTTAATCCACTGTACTTGTATTTCTTTGTTTCTGCTTGCCAAACATTGGAAAAGTAATTGTGTAGCACAGCATCATCAATCGTATCTGCCAACTTATAGACATTGCTCCCATCGACTGATGCTAATGAGATATTAAATACCCCATTAATAACTTGACACAAACTCTGATCGTTTGAAACCAATGTTGGATTGTTTTTTAGTATTCTATCTAACTCGTTTAGTATTTTCAAATTCATAGTTCATATCCTAGTTCAATTATCTGTTTATGTACCATGTTACTCACCCAATTATTTACTACTTCGCTAAAATGACCACAATTACATTGCTCTCCATATAATGCATCTTCGCCAAATCTTAGTTCATATTCATCTACTACGCCAAGTTCCAATTTTGATATGCGAGCATCAAATATAGTCGAAGTCTCTGTATATATTTTTTCACATAAAGCAACTTCTTCATCGTCTAGTATGTTTTGACTATCAAAACAAAACCACATAAACGGTATATTTGCCATACTTGCAAATTGCTTCATTGTTCGGATATTCTCATAGTCCCTCAGTAGGGAAGAAATTGAAATAGCAGAAGTACGCGTATGATGATCTATATAGTTTGTCACATTCTTTAGTACAGATGGCGGCGGTATATCATCTTCATAGTGTCCCACATTTCCTATTAATCGTCGTGCATAATCTTCTGTCGTCATATTCTGACTGGCTGGGTTAGTAAACTGCGCGTACACATTAGTTTCCCATATGTATTGCTTTTTGTTCAACACATTAAATGCATAACTATTTGTGAGTACTTGATTTAACTCTTTTACAGATACATCAAGTTCTTCAATCACATCGGTACACATAATACCAGCGGTATCACCCACTCGTGGTTCTGCGATTATTAATTTACAACGTGAAATTACTTCTTTTGGTAATTCAAAAAAGTCTGTCATCTGACGTACCATATTAATATTGTAATTGCCAGGCATAGATACGTTAAATACTTCTATTCCCAACTTCTTACCTAATGAAAACACCCACATACCGTCTTCATCTAATAAATCTCCATCTCTGCCATCTTCGCCACGGTCACATAATCCATATGTATGACTTGTGCCAAATACAGCAATGTAATCACCTTTAGGTACTTTATTAATTATGTCTTGCTGATCGAGTCGCTTGTAGAAGTACTTAATGTCATCTTGTTTCGGTATTTTTCTCATGTATAATCTCTGTCATCTCTCAATTATTATATCATTATTTTATGATTTATGCAAGATGTTTTATTTGGTTTTAATTACCACTTTCTTAACAACTGCTTTCTTTACTGGTGCTTTCTTAACAACTGCTTTCTTTGCAACTGCTTTCTTTACTGGTGCTTTTTTAACTACCGCTTTTTTAACTACCGCTTTCTTAACTGTTGCTTTCTTAACTGTCGCTTTTTTAACTACCGCTTTTTTAACTACCGCTTTCTTAACTGTTGCTTTCTTAACTGGTGGTTTCTTAATAACGATTAGTTCTTCTTGGAATGTTAAAATACCAAATGCAAGACCATAACGACCTTGATCAGTTACCAACGTATGTCCATTAAAATCAACAACTATCTCTGACTTTGATTTTACTAGATAATCACGGAAGTCTATCAACGAATTCCAACGCTTGATTCTATACTTCAAAGACTTCCTTCTTCGCGCATCTTAGCACGGATCTTCGTAGCACTAATGTCATGCATCTCTGCACCCAAGTCATGCTGTGTGAATGTATAACCAACACCTCGTCCGTAACTAATGTCTACGATGTTTGGCATCCATTGTATCATATATTCTTCATCAATTGTATAACCTGCAACAGACAATGCTTCAATGATATTCTTGTTGACTGTTGACTTGCCACTTCCGGGCAAGCCACATATTAATATTTTGATTGTCTTACCTATTAGTCGTATATATACGGATCTTGCTCTTGCAATTTCTTTAACTTCGCTTCCATACGCTTCTTATACTTACGCTCTGCTAGTTTTCTTTTTACCCACTTAACTGGATTAAACATCTTTCGTTACCACCTTTACATTATACTTTTCAGTCCAACGCAATGCGTCAGTTTCGGTGTCAACCATTGGTTCACCTTTAATATTCAAACTTGTATTCAACAACATCGGGCATCCTGTCTCTTCATACCATTTTTCTAACAATGAATACAATCCCGGATGCTGCTCTCGTGTCACTGTCTGTACTCTACTAGTATTATCATAATGTGATATAGCAGGAAACAAATCTGGGCGCTTACACACACCAACGAATTGCATATACGGACTCGTGTTACAGCCTTGTGGCATTTCAAAGTAATCATGCAAATGCTCTTCCATAATCACAGGTGCAAATGGTCTGAATGCCTGTCGCTGCTTCACTGTGTTAACCAAATCTTGCATTTCACTTCCACGAGGATCTGCTAACAAACTTCTATTACCCAATGCTCTAGGACCGAACTCTGCTCTACCACTCGCTACGCCAACCATACCAATCGTTGTCAATTCTTTCATCGCTGCTTTCACTGGGTAATCACCAGCAATATTATATCCCAAGTAAGGACTATTCCATTCAACATGTGTACGCAAATGATCTAATACACAACCAATAGCACTACCTGCATCACCCGGATTAGGCATTATCCATACACCATCATAAAACTTATGTGCAATACTATTAGCAACGCAATTTAATGCACAGCCACCCATAAGCACAATGTTATCTGATTTAATCAACAGCGATGTCTCAACCAATAAATGTTTGAATACATGCTCATACACTGCCTGCGTTGATGCGGCTATGTCTGCGTAATCTTGTACTGTATTTAAGTCAGGACGCCACTGTCGACAACCTCTATGTAAGTTCTGTTTGAATTTTATATTCAACGAACCATACTCTAACGGCTCAAAGAAGTCATTCAATATATCATAAAAGTATTTGGCTGAGTCACCAATTGCTGCCCATCCCATTAAGATATACTCATCTTCGTTTGGCTTTAAACCAATTCTCTGAGTCATTGCGCTATACCATAATCCAATACTATTTGGATATGATTGACTAAATTTCTTTGTTAATTTATCACCTTCGCCATGCCAAACTGTTAGTGTCTCAAATTCACCAATAGAATCAATTACTAATACAGCAGCATCATCATAAGGAGAGGTGTAATAGCCTGCGGCTGCGTGACTTCTGTGATGTGGATGATAGGTCATTGTGCGAGTAGTGAACGGATCTACGTTGGGGAATAATGTAGTATCGATACCTAAATCGCGCAGAGTTGTTATCGGGGTTTCTTTAGTGAATGCAGTCTTGTACTGACCCGCTTTGATCTGACGTAATCGCTTGGTAAAATCGTTCTCATACCAATGAACTTCTTTCGGATCACCTAACAATAATGCTTGACTGATTATTTCATCATTCAATAGTTTGTCGTTCTTGATACCACTTGATCGCTCACTGTGTGCTGCGAATAGTAATTTTGTTCCGTCAAATACAGCCAAAGCAGCATCATGACTCCCTGCACAAATCCCCCATCTAATCATTATTAATTCCTCGTATGCGACTATTTATATTACGCATCTTTTCGTCCAATATAATACATTATTCCATCTACTACTTTGACCAGGTCTCCAGTGTGAAACCATCCGTCATGAATGCACGCATTGCTTTTTACTACTAATTCATCGTCGCTTACAAAGTATTCGCAATTAAACGTATCACCTAATACAGTTAGTCCATTGTAATCTTCTGCAATGTCGCCTGGGCGATATGTCTTGTTAATGACCACTGGACCAATTTCCGTCATTCCCCAATTAACAATAAATGTTGCACCTTTTTCAGTAAACGCATTTACAGTACTAGCAGGCACTCTGTCGCTTCCGCATACAATAATCTTTCCATACAAATCTACTGCTTTCCACTGCTTTGTCTTTGTCAGCACTCTTGCCATTTTAGGGGTCAAATGACTGTGTGTAAATGTTTCCATTTTGTCACACCATGTTCGTGCGTTAAACGTTTCAAACTCTACGTACGCACCTATTTCGTGTGCTGGAAGTGTTTGCGCTAGTAACCCACCCGCATGTTCTAACTTGCATACAGTATATATTCTACTTTTATAGTCAATACTTTGTGTATTTCTGGCTAGTACATTAGATATGCTAATCTTTCGCGGACTTTGCCACAACTTCTTTGGTGGACCAGTTGATCCACTGCTAAACATCATATATCCTTCGTGTAAGCATCTGTCAAAGTCAATCATCTTTTAATTCGTCTCGTACAACCTTCATTTAGTATCTGAATCAAGTTCATCTTTTAGTTTTTTCCAAAGTGGGTGGTTCGGTAGGAATCTATGTAGTCCAATTGTTTGATCGATAACTACTTCAAGTAGTTTAAAATCAAATAATGGAGGGAATATTGCATGTATGATACTAGCACATGCCATAAGCAACTGCTTACCCGCCTCTCTAAATCCAGTATACATATGTTTAAAATAAAGTACTACGCCATTTTTACGCAATCCTCCATTATAATATTCTGCCATTCTTAAATGATTCCAACTAAACCAACCTTTCATAGCATGTTCTCTTTCAGTAAATTCCAACTGTGCTTGCCCATCAAACCTTGATGTCCTTCCTCGCTGTAAAAATCTATATCCTTTATTGCTTGTTCGCGATTAGTTTTATAATAATCCCAATATTCTCCAGTGCATGTATTACAACTATATAATGCTTTAATCCATTTGTGTATACCATTATATGTTTTGTTAATCAATCTATTATAAATTGCTGGGTTATCTTCTAGTAGTAAAAAGTTTTTTATTCCACTTTGTGCTGCAAAGTTTGCTGTAGCATTCAATGGTTCAATAAATCCTGCACTGAGTCCTAAGAACAATACATTATCTTTCCATGCTTGTTCTGGAATGCGGGTCTCAAAATTTATTACAGTTTCATGCTTTATACCTGTGTACTTTTCGAACTCTGCAATAGCATCTTCAACCGTTTGATATTGTGAACTAAATACATACCCATGACTCATTCGCGACTGTAAACTAATACTCCATAACCACCCGTTGCTCATTGTCTGTGAATGTGTATAAGGCACGTAACTTGTTTTGTCGTTTCCTATTACAGCATAATCATTTATTAGGAAATCACTTGTATTATGCACAATCCCAACTTGTTCTGATAGCACTCCATTTTGTCCAGTTGCATCAATATAAAATTCTTCTTTAGTATACTGATCTTTTGTAAACTTAGAATTTATAATTCTAAAATTATCTTGTTGCTCACACCATTCTTGTAGCACTTCGCAGAATCCAGGTGCGTCTATGTGATATGCATATGTTTGATGTCTATCAGTTGTTGTACTGTCTGGCTCATTGGCAAAAAAATACATCCAACTGTTCGCATCTTTCCATCCACTAAACATTGTTCCGTATTTGAAATAACCATTTACTCTATTTAAGAATTCCTGATCACTCATGCCCATAAGACGAGGTATTTCATTTATTGTAGGTACTGTGCTTTCACCAACCTTGCGAATATCTACGCTAGGATCTTTATAGAGAGTAACTGGTTTATCTGCTTTTAACAAGTATAAACATGCAATCCATCCTGTTGTTCCTGCGCCTATTACGTTATACATGTTATGCATATCTACTCCTTATTTCAAAATATTTATCGTTGTTTAGTTTCCAAACACTTTGTTTCACATAAAATAGTTCTTCATCACCCACGTATTCAACCATGTCGCCTTTAGCCATCACTGCAAAACTCTTATGTATTCTATTCATTCTTCCACTTTCATCGTTGCTTACATTGGTAGTGATATATATAGGTTTACCGTTTGCAAATTGTATCTGCAATGGTAAATGATCATATATTCCCCAACTTTGCATTTGGTATCTGCTAAGTCCCTTGATTGGACGAGACTGTAGTTGTGCACCTCTAAACAACGCACGATATCCATCTTTGAATGGATGAATGCCACTAACACTTATAATTTCACCATTGGTATCGTGTGTAGCATACCACTGACCACCTTGATCTATGCACCATTCAAATTTCATATGCTTTAAAGATATATTGTTTTTATAGTCTCTGTCGACGCATTGTTTTATGAAATTAATTAATTCAGGTGAACATGTTGATATTTCTTTTGTAATCATTATTAAGCTCTTCCTTGTATACGACTATTTATACTCTCTTAAATATGAGGACTCCAACGATACCAAGTTGGCTTCTCGCTAATACGATATGCAATGCGCTCACGTATAATGTCTAGCGCATCTGGTGTAGGTGTGTAAGACTTGTATAGTTCGGTTGGGAACTGCCATGATTTAAATACTCTAGCAGGATCAGGATTCATTCCACGCAAAATCATTTCTACACGAATATCATCGTACCTATCTGATAGATACTTACCCTTATCATAAAAGAACTTGACATGACCTGTATTCAAAGTGAATATCTTAGGCAGTGTTACTTTAGTTGTTGTCCAATTCTTACTAACGATTGAACGCTGTAACGATGAACCGACCATAAAGATTTCTCTATACTCTGCAACTAAATGCTGATCGGCTAACTCACTAGGTGGTACAAGATTAATACGCGTCATTATCATTCCAATAATTAATTTATAAAACTATTATACCACCAATATACCTTACTTGTCAATAGTTAATTTAAGATCACTAAAACATTCCATGATCACGGCGTTGATTTAAACACCACTCTTTATAATCCAATAACTTGTCTTTGTTCTTTTTCCTTTTACAATACTCTTGATATTCTTTATCATTTTCAGCAATAGGAAGACTTTTATGTTTACCTTTATAGAATTGACTACCACCATTCCACGGATTACTATATCTCATATTACCTCAATCTTTTCTTTCGCCAAAGCCATGATCAATCATTACACCAAAACGCAACTTACCATCTGGTGTGAACCCAAAGTATCTAATCGTTGCCCAATCAGGCTTATCACCATTCAATAACGTTGCCATCTGTGCTTGGGTCCCACGACAACCCGCTTCGGATGTAGTACCATCTGACAATGCAATTACAATCTTCTTTGCACAACCAGACCAATTACCTTTTCCTTCAAGTACTTCTACTACATCAAATTCATCTGTAACAAACTCTTTACGCTTCAATAAATTCTTTGACCGCTTGTTCTCATATTGACCATCAAGACGAACCATCTGACCTTCATACCCATTCTCTAGGTAGTCACCATAGGTATCATTCAATTGATCTTGTGTATCAATAATAGTAGTAGGCACTGCTTGAATGCACTGATCGTTAATCAAGATGTTAACAACATCATGATATGACCTCGTCCTAGATTCAAATGTATCTTCTTCATATATATCATATACATGATACTGAACTAACTTCTTTGATTCTACTAAATCATCTGCACTCGGCTTTGCTTTGCGTACCAATGAAACAATCTTATTGAAATCATCTTTGAGTTCATGGTTGTATAACTCACCATCTAATACTAGATCAGGCGTCTCTTCAAATAATGGCGCTAATGCTTCCCAGATATGAGGTATGGAAATATGCTGTTTACCTGATCGTGACCACAAACCATCTCTGCGTGCGATACAACGAATACCATCTAACTTAGGTTGCGAGTATACTGGGAACTGTACGGGCTTCTTTAACTTAGCATAATCAGCAGCAAGCATAGGTTTAAACAAATGAAAATTATCAATATCTTCTATGTTAGTGAAATACTCTTTCTCTAATTGTTTATTATGTTTTGCAAGTGCTTCTGCAAGTGCTTGTTCATGTCCTGTAGTTGCATTTGCCTTACCTACATTCTTTGCATCACTCTTGCGCCAGCCTGATGTAACCAAGGTACCATTGTGGATACCAGCAACCGTTCGCCATTGGTCATCTTCAACTTCTGTAACCCAACTTCTTACGTTGCCTTTTGTATCACGCTTGTATAATGTTTCCATCAAACTAACTCCCATTAATAATCATTAAAGTCGGGATAACCACCATCATCCGAATAATATGGTTGGTTGAAATTAGGATCATCTTCGCCCGTAACTTCTGTAATCTCTGGGATAAAATGCATTAATGTATTCTCAATACCCATCTTCAACGTTGCTGCACTACTCGCACATCCACTACAACTACCACTTAGTTGGGTACTCAATATACCAGTGTTCATATCAAATCCTAGTACATTCACCTTACCACCATGTGCGGCAACATTAGGTGTCACATACTTTGTCATTACTTCTTCAATATTTGTTAAAATCTCTTCTTTAGTTCTCATTATACTCTCTCTCTCTTTTATTTCAATTTATGCTGCTACCCATGCTGGAAGCATTGGTTGCGATGGTTCATCCGTTACTAATGTTAACTTAGGCTTGCCTACTACACGACCGTCATATAAGCGAGCATTCATCTCTGCCATTCCACGTATATAAAACATTTGCTCAGTACCATCACTGTAAATTACTGTATATTTCATCACATGCTTCCTGTCATTAATTTATATATTAATTATACAGCAATACACATTACATGTCAAGATTAATACATAATTAAATCAATATAAATAGTCTTATAATAGGAATTAATAAATGAATATAGGAATTAATAAATGAATATAGCGATTACTCAACGTGTAATTGACTTTCGTAACGGACCTTATGATAGTATCGACCACGGCTTCTATGACATGTTCGCAGGTCATACATTATACCCAATACCAAATAACTTAAAACACTTTAATACTGACGCAATAATTAATTGTGACATCATCGTGTTCTCTGGCGGCAATAGCATGATGTCAGATAATTGGCAATATAATAACATACGATTGCAAATAGAAAAACAAACACTAGACATCGCTAGACTACACAATAAACCCATACTAGGCATCAGTAGAGGAACACAATTCCTCACCATGCAACTGGGTGGTGACATTAAACCAAACGATAACCATACAGAAAATCATACTATATGCTACAATAATCGTAGCATAAATGTGCATAGCAGACACGAGGAAGTATTAAATAGTATTCCAATCGGTGCAACTTGTCTTGCTACAGATACCGAAGGATACTGTGAAAGTTGGATAATGGATAATATAGTAACAGTACTATGGCATCCAGAACGAATGAAATCACACGGGCTTCCCAATGAAGCATATAACATATTAGGATTATAAACAGGAATCAATATTATGAAAATAACAATATGCATATCTGGCGAGACCCGCGACTGGAACAACTACCCATCTAAAAATTTAGGATACTTTATTACACGCTTAAAAGATTTTGGACATCAAGTGAAAGTAGTAGGACATACGTGGTCACATTGCGAAGTACCTTTACAACACCACGTGACGTTTGATAAACTTGTAATCGATGATCAGGCAATGATAGAAGAATGGGTCAAGGAAGATTGGATGCACCGACTTTCTATTAGTGATTTGGTTGCTGAAAGATTCGACTACCATGGACGGGAAAGTCATGAGTTTAACACATTTGAATATGACAACCTATCTAAGGATGATCAATACGAACTCGCATATGGATGTCGTCATGCATATGGACAACATATTTCCGGATATAAATCTTTTCAATTGGCAGACAATGATGCTCACCTGTATATCAGATGGAGATGGGATATTATCTTTAATAAACTTCAAATAGGTGTAATAGAAGATGAATACAAAGATAATATAGATTATTGGATGCACTATTTAAACGACCTATTCGAACAATGTGCAATGTTAACGGGATCATCAAGCGACGGAATCGATGTGCATTTCGGCGGATCTACTATTGTTCATGCAGTGAATAGTGTATGCGTCGATGATACATTCTTTGCATTCACCTCACGCGCAAAAGAGCGTATAGATCTTTTAGATATATTTGATGCAATACATGAATACTCTAACGTAAACGACAATGTGCTTAACAGAGAAGTATATCATACATTGTGGACATATATAATGACCCAATATCCTGAACTAGACGGATCATGTAGTCTACCAGCATGTGTACGTGCGACATATAGACCAGCACGTTTTCAGTTGAAAATAGATGAAGCAAATCGCAATCAAATGAAAATAGACGAATTACACGAAGAAGCATTGCTAATAGATGCAAAAATGTAATGAAAATATCCATCTGCGTATCAGGTCAGACTAGATCTTGGAATGATCATCCATCTAATAATTTACAGTATTTCATTTCCGTGTTAGAACAAATGGGACATACTGTAAATGTAGTAGGCCATACTTGGGATAATTGCGATACACCAACACAAGATCTTGTACAATTTAAAAATATAGAATTAAATAACTCGTCGATGATTGATGATTGGATTAAACAAGATTGGCATAACCGTGTCATAATCGATAATGATCTATGCGATTATTTTGAGTATGCACCACAAAATAATAATAATGATGATACAGATTTCCCACCACGAGATGATATGGCTTATGATCGTATACCAGAATACATACGAAACGATATGCTGGAATGGTCACGCAATGAATACGCACAACACATTTCTGGATGGAAATCATTCCAACTAGCCGACAGTGACTCAGATATATATTTACGATGGCGATGGGATCTTATCTTTAATACACTCAATCGGTTCGTGGACGAAGACGATTACAAAAATAATATAAATTACTGGACTGATCACCTAAATGATTTGTTTACATACGCATCTAATCACATGACAGCCGATTTCTATTTTTGCGGGTCTTCAGTTTTATTGACTGATGGAGAAGCAATTGTAGACGATCAATACTTTATATTCACAAATAAAGCAAAGCAAAAAATAGATAATATCGATATATTTGAAGCCATAGATGCATATGCTGTAATTAATGACAATTCTATGACTCGAACAGCAGAACAACATTTATGGAGATTTATTAATATTGGATTAACCGAACTATCAGGACTTAACATGCTTCCACCTATTGCACGTACCACATACAGTCCTCATAGAGGCAACCGACCACAACGTAAATACGCCAAGGAATAATTAAATGAAAATCACAATATGCGTCTCAGGACAAACTAGATCGTGGGATGGATACCCATCTAAAAATTTAGGGTATTTTGTTTCACAACTAGAACAACTAGGACATACAGTGGACGTGGTTGCACACACATGGTCATACCGCAATGAACCTTTTCAATACCCTTCACAGGATATAGTTCAGTTTAAAAAACTAGTAGTAGATGACCAAGTCGTCATAGAAGATTGGGTAAAACAAGACTGGAATAAACGCATCGTAATCGATAATGAGATGACACAATTCTTTGATTATTCAATGGAAGATCAAGAAAAATCAACCAAAAAATTAGAATACAATAACTTATCAAAAGATCAAATAAACGACATGCTAGCGTATACTCGCAGCCAAATAGGACAACATATTTCTGGTTGGAAATCATTCCAATTAGCAGATGATGACTCTGATATATATCTACGGTGGCGGTGGGATCTTATCTTTAGCACAGTACATGCTGGAGTAGTCGAAGAGGATTATAAGAATAACATAGATTATTGGATTGCATATTTAAATGATTTGTTTGAATACGCAACCAAAATAAATACTGGATTCCATTTCTGCGGAGAACAGATACATCTAGAATCATCATCAGCAGTGATCGTCGATGATCAATACTTTATATTCACAAATAATGCAAAACAAAAAATAGATAATATCAATATATTCAATGCAATCGATACATATGCACGTGATAACGAATACGATTGCAAACGTGGCGGATATCACTTCCTATGGACATATATAAATATAAACATGACTAGAGAAATAGGATCATCCCTATTCCCAAATATCGCTCGTGCTACTTACAATGACGTTAGATACCTTAGAGAAATAGAAACATCTAGATCACATTTCAGGAAGTAAAAATATTATGAAAATAGCAATATGCATATCCGGACAGACGCGTGATTGGCACGACTATCCATCAAAAAACTTAGCATACTTTATATCTACTTTAGAAGCAGCAGGGCATGAGGTAGATGTCGTTGGCCATACATGGAGTCATTGTATACCGCCATCCGAAGAACATGTGAAATTTAAAAAATTAATAATAGAAGATCAAGTAATAATAGATGATTGGGTTAAGAAAGATTGGATTAATCGCATAACACTTAATGATGAACTATGTGATCTGTTTAATTATGATCCTAGCGATCAAGACGGGTTTGATATGACTACATTAGAATATGATAACCTTTCTGATGATCATATCAATAAAATATTACAAAATTGTCGCGCTGGCTATGGACAACATGTATCTGGTTGGAAATCATTCCAACTAGCAGATGACGGATATGATATATATCTGCGATGGAGATGGGATCTTGTGTTCACTAAAGATAACTCCAACACCAGTGATGATGAATATAATCTTGTAATAGATTATTGGGCACCATATTTAATAGATATAATTACATCTTTTCATTCAGTATCGTTTTCATCTGCTGGTAATCTTAATATTTTATTCGGCAATAATACTATAATTTACCATGCATATAAGGCATGCGTCGATGATATATTCTTCGGCTTCTCATCATTGGCAAAAGAAAAAATAAATGCTGTCGATATATTTGACGCAATAGATTTATGCTTCCATCCGATGATCGGCGATAATATAAAATGTTTACAGATGAATAGAGCATTATATCATACTTTCTGGACATGGTGCATGACCGATCTTATTAAAATGGAAGGTGTATGCAAACTACCTGGATGTGTTTCTATGACTTATTTGGAAAGTCGATTTCTATAACAACTTATAATCACTACAGATACCATAGATATTTCCTACTACATCGGGCAATGATTTACCTTGCAAATCTAACCAGATAGCATTTTCATTGTCTGGATGTACTCCAGGATAACACCATATCTGTCCTCTACTCGTTAGCGTTACTTCATCGGTCTCGTGAAAGAAACAATTAACTCCTAAATTAATTAATATAGATAACACATCAACTGTCTTTGCATGACAGAATACATTATCTTTTCTTATAAATTTATGATCAACAAGACGCTGCGGCTCATCATGTCCAAAATATAACTTATTATTAAATAACTGTAGATCACACTCAACACCATAACCCATGTTGTAGGCGTGCTTCATATATTCCAACTCATTCTCAGACGAACTAGGTCCCTCGGTGTTACCTCTATGTGCTATAAATATCATTCATACCCCTGCGCATGTTTTAATGCTTCACGACTTACATATGCAAATGTACTAAGCATACTCTTTTACTCCAATTAATTTATCTATCATACTGTAACCTCAACATCATCTTAACCTCATCACTCGTTGGGGATACCTCCAAAAATTCTTTAAAACTTAAATCCTCACCATTAAGACACCAACTGTGAGATCTACTAGATCTACTATCAAGAACATCTGACTCATTGGTAATAGCAGGACCATCTTCACGATGTATTTCACCTGCTTCATTATACCAAAAATATTCACCATCATCATGTAAATAACTACCATCATCTTGCAATTCCATATTGAACGAATCCTCATGATACGCAAATTCACTACTATAACAATTTGTATCGTAATAATCAACCATACTGTAACCTCAACAACATCTTCTCTTCATCTGTCTTATTCAATGTATTACACCATTCATTAAATGTATAATCAAAACCATTTAAATACCAATACAATCCACCCAACCTATATATAATAGACGGACCATCTTCTCTATGTACTTGTCCCTCCTCATTATACCAATACACATCGCGATCACTATGCAAGTATGAGCCATCACTTTGACGACATGCATCATACGCATTGATATGACGATCCCTATCACTCATGGACATCTTCATATCACTCAGTGCTATCCTTTGCATTATCTCGCCATAACTCTCACGCATACTGCAACCTCAACATCATCTTTGTCTCTTCATCAACCGCAGTATCAATCAACCACTCTTCAAATGTACCATACTCAATACCATCTAAATACCATCCATCACCCTCTATATGATGCAATATAGCAGGACCAAATTCACAATGTACCCGACCCAAATGATCGTAACGAAACACATCACCATCATCATGCAACCACGTACCATCACTCTGCAACGCAGCACTATAATTCTTTATATGATCGTACCTCGCATTAAAGTTATTAACAAAATCATCCATACTGCAACCTATACATCATCTTACGTTCATCACTAATCTTAACATTAATCAACCACTCTTCAAATGAACGACAATGACTATCATTCAAATACCACCATACTTCTACTACACCATATTTGTTCGGTGGCGATGTTATAGCAGGACCATCTTCTCTGTGTAGACCACCAAGATCATTATACCAATATACATGTCCGTGATCATGCAACCATGAACCATCTTCTAATTGTGTCGCGTTCCAATCTTTTATATGATCTTCCAATCTGGTACTACTGCCCGTATATGGCTCCCACAAAGAACTAACTCTGATGCTGATGCTACCCATACTGTAACCTCAACATCATCTTACGTTCATCACTACAATTAGTGAATCTACACCAATCGTCAAATGAATACTTATTATTACCCAAATGCCACTGTACATAACCACCATCCGTGTCACACCTTATCACAGCAGGTCCATCTTCTCTATGTATATTACCATCTTTATACCAATACACATCACCATCATTATGCAAATACGAACCATCACTCTGCAACTCAGCCTTATAATCTTCTATATGATGTGACAACTTAGTCCTCTCGCAATACTCATAACGATCACCCATACTGTAACCTCAACATCATCTTATACTCTTCACTTATTCCTACAATTTTACACCACTGATTAAATGGATAATTTACACCATTGAAAAACCACTCAACACTAGTGTCTACAAATATACTAGCAGGACCATCTTCACGATGCCATTGACCTTTTTCATTAAACCAACTAATCGCACCAAATTCATCTACATAAGTTCCATCACTCTGCTTTATCGCACCATAACGCTCAATCAATTCAGCCCTCATACTTCCAATAAAGACAGCCATCACCAATCTCCCATAACACAAACCAACGAATTTTTTTTAACATTTAACACAATAAGACATCTTACTCAATAATACCTTATTCATCAGAATTTTCCAACCTCTTCAACCTTAACAAATACAATCCAAACAATAGAATCACTAGAATATAAACTACTCCAAATACCTCAGGACCAAATCCTACCGAAAATACATATAGTAACACACCTATAAAACTGAACAACATACCAATCAATAATACCTTCATAATCTCTTCCCATTTCATTAACTCATATAACTAGTATACAGTAAGGACTCTCACTTGTCAATAACTTAATTAAATTAATTAAATATAATACAAATACATCACCAAAATTTTTACCCTCTTTTATCATATTTCTTAACACGCATAACCATAACAACTACATAAACAACTACTCTCTCTATAACATACTCACACTAAACTATAACTATACTCTCCCCTACAGAAACTATAACCTATACACACTAGGAACACTCTATACTACACTAGACTCTACTCTCGTAACACACACCCATACACGCTCTCATATCATACCACACAGCGTTAGGCAGTGTATCACTATCATTCTACCATCGTTGGGAGACTGTTGCGGCTTAATTATTAATTAATTGTATATACAAAATAAGGCTCAAAATTATCTAAACACCCTCTCGCCTTACCCGGACTAAAATATAAAGACTACCGATTTATAGCCCTATTGTAGCCCTATTATGAGTCTATACTGGCTGAATGATGCTTAAACGTTGATAATTATCTAAACACCCTCTCGCCCTGTGTGACTAAAAATATAAAGGCTATGGTAAAACCCTACTATACAGCCCATTATGGTATCCTACTATAATCCTACAGTGAGGCGTAGACATTGGAGTTACACTAGGGGAGATATGACTTGTATAGTATGTTACACTACTCCTACAGTTGGTGTCCCATGTATAGTGCCTTACTGTGTATATTGTGTATTATATTGGAGTTCTACTAGGGGAGATATGACTTATTAAGGTGTGATATACTATTGTATATATTGCTGGGGTTATGATATACTATTGTATATATTGTGGAGTTCTACTAGGGGAGAATGTAGTTATAGTGTATATGATTGGAGTTCTACTAGGGGAGATATGACTTATAGTATGTATTACTATGTCCGTCTATTGTTGTGGGGTTATGGTAGGGGAGAATGTAGTTATTGTTGGAGTTGTACTAGGGGATGATTGACTTATTGTTATGTGTATCGTTACTTGGTATATGATTGGAGTTCTACTAGGGGAGATATGACTTATTAAGGTATGATGCCTTGTTATATATTATTGTTATATATAAAAAAGGTATGTGATTAGCATACCTTTATTGTGTTATTGTAATGGTTATGATACCTTAGAGATAAGGTTGGCAGATACTTTCCAGTTATTAGGACCAGAGTCTACTACGATGGTTTTGATGTTGACTTTAACCACTTTACCAGTGATAGTCCCATGCTTTGGTCCACCATTGAATTGAACTTTGTCACCGATGACAATGCTGTTAGTTGTTTGACGGGCTAAGTAAGTCCTACGTAGTTTAACTGATTCTACTACTTTGTTTAGTTCGTCTGAAGACATACGACCTATTTGATCTTGAACAGTGTTTAGCATAGCCATGATATTCTCTCTTTGATTTAATTAACTATTATAACGTAAAGAGCCTTACTTGTCAACTCTTTTCGGGAATTAATTTAGTCTAGTGTATGGAATGCGTTACGAGCATCTTCCCATGAAGTTTGCTGTGCGTCTTTAACCTTTAATTCATACTTCTCAATAAGCGCGTCAATGCGTTGGTATTGTAGAGGAAGTGCAGACCCTTGTAGATTAGTTAGATCATCTACGATAGAGTACAGCATGGTTAATTCATTTGTAATTGGAGCCATTCGTGACATAATATTTTCTCTTTGACAGTATGAAGACACTAGTGTTACACTAGTATCATTGTAAGGCATTGAACAGAACACACCTTCATGTAGGTTATCCAACATGCCAGGTTTAGCAACTAGATCAATGTCATAGTTTTCTTTAATGATAGCCTTGATACGCTCAACGAAACAAGTTGGGACAACTAGTCCTACTTCCATCTCAGAAAGGAAATCATCAATACCACGATACTCTAGATCGTTTAGGATATGTGCATCAGATACATTTGACATAATAACTTCCCTTCTCTTAATTAACTTATATAACTATTATACTATAAGGCGCCTTACTTGTCAAGGCTTTATATTAATTTAAAGTGAACGAGAACCTAAGTATGAAGAGTTAACAGTCCTATACTTTTTGTTGCCGATTCTAAGTTCTTTGATGTAACCAGATGCGTATAGAGAGATTTCGTCGTTCATATCTACTTTATCAGTACGTTGAACGATACGAGCAAGAAGGTCGAACTTAATGAATTTATCGGAAGTGAACAGTTGAGACAAAGTAGTCTTACCTTTGTATGATACTTCTCTAACCCAAGGGTCAATGCGTTCGCCTACCTCTGCAACGGAAAGAGTAGAGAAGTCCATCCCCATCTTCAAACCCCTTCCTAGTGAATCAGTTACTGCCATTGCTGAATAAGACATAATTACTTCCTTCTCTTGATTAACTTATATAACTATTATAACGTAAGGAGCCTTGGTTGTCAAGTGTTATTGTAATTAAATTATTTAATGCGTGGTCAGGGAACGTAGTCCGTCAGTCTATTATAACATATATAAAAATGGATTTCACGTGTGTGACTATCGAGGTGTGTATAGTCACGGATATATTTTAGACAAAAAAAATGAACATCACAGTTAAATAATGTTCACTAAGAGAATGCGAGATTATGAGACTCGCTATTATGAAATACTACAGTAAAGATCCGTATGCATAGTTGTGTTAGTCTACGCGCAATGCATAGTTTTCTCTAATTCTTTTATTTCTGCCTGTATCTCGACAACTATTTTCCAATCGGCAGCAGCCTTCATGTAAGCGTTATACTGTGCTGAATACCTACCACGATTGATCGTATTCATCCAATCTTCTTCGGACGCTGCCCATGTATCTTGTGCATGTACCAACTGTGCTTTAAGTTCGGTAATCATATCGGTCTCTCTTTAATTAATTTATTTTAATTTATATTTGGTGCGAACGTGAAGACATTGTATGTTATAACCACCAGCGTAAAATGTTTCAAATGAGAACACCTTATCGTTATTCAATTTCCATGAACCTTCCATGTAACCGTCACGCCCTTCAATGATACGTATCTTTTCAACTGTATCAACATCGAATGTAACTTTCTTAAAGACAGCAACTTCGATCTTTAATAGTTTTGCCTCAGCATCCTTCTGGGCTTTAAGTAACCAATCATCTTGACCGTAGTAAGCGATTAGTTGTTTGTCACCTTTACTAATACCAGCATTTTCATATACACTATTACGTGCATCGGAACGCATAAAATACCTGCCTGCAATTGGCTTCATCTTATTATATTTTTCATCGATAGCAGATTGAGTCTCATCTGACTGCATCCATGTTCTAGTGTTAAGAAGATACTTGACACGATCATCTACCCATTTAGCCATTAACGGGCGAACAGATTCTTTGATCTCTTCAGCAATCATCTTAACTTGTTGGTTTCTAGTAGTCATATCGTTCTCTCTTTAATTAACTTATATAACTATTATAAGGTAAGACGTCTTACTTGTCAACCTTTATTTTGAAACTTCTTGGAATCCGTAGTTAGCAACAACTGATTGCTTTCCATTTTCATCTTCAATAATATCTCCAACACTTATAGAACTCATTCTAGAAAGTCTTTCAATATCTGTCTCTGGTCCCATATTGCCTACGTGGAATACACCTTCTAATGTATACGCATCGATGTTTGAAACATGTGTGTAGTAACCTAAATCAAATGCTTCCTTAGCAACAGCGCCAGTGTCATTTTTTCTAAGACCCATGTCTAGTTTCATTGATTGCTTGTGAACAGAATCGTGTCCTTCTGCATTGATAAGATCGTATTGAGCGTTTGACAGTTGGATTTGGTAGATTGCGTATTTCATCTGTTGTTCCTTGCGTTGATTAACTTACTTAACTATTATAACGTAAGGCACATTGCTTGTCAAGTGTTTATTGTAAATTAATTATCTTCACTGAACAGATCACTGGGTAGTTCAGCCTTCTTCTTCGCTCTATCACGCTTCCAACCCTCACGCATCTTAACACGCTTCGCTAACTCTACAGGATCAGGTGACACCACAGTGGGATCATCTTTACTCTCTACATTAGCCAACGTTGGTAGGAAGGTATCGTATGCGTTGGTGTTCTGTTCAAAGCCTACGAACTCTCTACCGTAACGCAATGCTGTCCTAGCGGTAGTGAAACCACCACAGAACGGGTCCATCACTATGTCGCCTCTATTGGAACTATACATGATGAACTTTTCAATGAAGTCTTCACTCAACTGATTCTTATTCTTTATTTGTCCCGGCTTATGACTACGAGGCATCTTCTGCACAGTTAGTCTATCATGGTAACTATCTTTACTATCAGCATAGTATGCGTTTGTATTGAATGTACGTTGTTGTTTCTTTGCTGGTGGTTTAGTCCAGAACAATACATGGTAATGACTACTGACATACTTCTTCGTAGTACTCACACCGAAAGAGTATTCCGCTATGATATGGTTCACTTCGGTAAGATCAGTAGAATGTAATGCGTTGAGTATATGGTGTAGGTTAGTGTAACCGCTAACGATATACATTGAACCACCAGGACGTAATACTCTAGCGCACTGAGTAATCCAATCTAATGAGAACTGTCCGTATGTCTCTAGTGGTACTTCCACATAGCCAGGAACTACATTGGATTCGTCACGGTTATAGTGAGCATCTAGTTTGTCGCCCTCTATGCCGTATGGTGGATCTGTGAAGATAAGATCGACTGAGTTAGAGTCAACGTTGTCTCTCATACCTTCTATACAGTTTTGGTTATATACGTTATACACGAGCATCCTCTATGATCTTTCGTTGTGCTTGGGCTTTGACTGCTTTATAGTCTAGGTTCATTGTATTGTTGTTAACCACATTGGTAGGCTTCATTAAGAACGTTAGTGCCTCAAACGGTATGTGACTTTCTATGCCGTCTGGTACAGCGACTAGGAATGGTTTGACATCATCCCAACTGATGATAGCGATAGCGTCTTGTTGACCAATCATATAGAAGTCAGCGGGATGATCTATGTTAGTACCTTTAGATGAGCCTAGACTATTCTTTAGTTTAACTTTGACCATCTTCTTCTCGCGTTTCAATGGGGTGAACATACCATTGGTTACATACTTGAACTCTAGATCAACGTTGAGTTTGTTATCACGATGATCACGTCCTACTTCGTCTACCCATGATAGTCTACCATTAGAGTATACGTCAATACATTGTTCAATGATGTCGCTCTTATCGAAGCGATCTTTGGGTGAGTTCAACTGTGTACCTAACGCGGCTACTAGGTTGGTGTAGTCAACTAGATTGATCGCATTACGCAGGTCGTCTGCATACGTTGATGTGTTCATGGTACTTCCTTTAAAATTAACTTATGTAACTATTATATACTAAGGATCATTACCTGTCAAGTGATTTGATACAATTAGTTACTATGATAGTCATACGTACAGTTACTGTTGAGTCTTACTGTACGGCTGTCTGCGGTGTGTATATACTATATATGTATAATGATGTAGTGTCAATAGTAAATTAATGGGATTAAATGCACTTAAATAGTTGACAAGTGAGGCTCCTTGTTATATAATGGTTACAAGATAAAGAGTTAACCAAAAGGAACGCATTATGTCTAGTGACTTGTTAGTTTATGTTTTAGTATCAGTACTCCTTACATACTCATTGTGGATAGTACCATTGCGTATCGTACGTGCTATCAAGAGTTAATTACAATTAATTCACTATAAGGGGTTGACAAGTGAGGCTCCTTACGTTATAATAGTTATAGAAGTTAAGTTAATCAAAGCAAGGAATTATATCATGGCGTATGTATCTAAAGAAGACAAAGCGAGTTTGGCACCAGCGATCAAAGCAGTGTTGAAGAAGTACAAGATGAAAGGTTCTATCTCTGTTCAGAACTATTCTACCTTAGTCGTTAAAGTATCAGGTGGTGCATTAGACTTCAGTCAGTACTTAGAGAATGCACAATGGGCACGTGAGTATCTTGAAGTGAACGAGTATCACATAGACAACCATTATGCTGATAACGTTACCATTAAAGACTTTCTAAACGAACTACATGCTGCTATGAAAGGCCCAGACTTCTTCGACGAGTCTGATGCAATGACTGACTATTTCCACCGTTCACACTACGTTAGTATGAACATTGGTTCATTCAACAAGCCTTACTCATTCACTGGATAAACCTTAACACTACGGAGTATATTATGTCTGAATTAATTTCTGATCTCATTGAGACTACCATCGACAACTACAACACAACAGTATCTGGAGACAATAAGTCTGGTGTATTCCTAGAAGATCTGTTCTTAGATTACTTTAATAATTTCCTTACAGTTGATAGATTTGCAGAGTATTATGGACTAGACGCGAAGATAGCCAATGAAGTGATCTATCTTGGGAGAATGATTAACAATGCTTGATACACCATTAAGAGTTGCAATAGTACTCACAGGAGAAACAAGATCTTGGGAGAATGATGCTAGTACTGCAACTCCGCCCATGTGCATTCCAGACGAATATACTAAATTTAATGATGAATGTAGTCGAGCAATGGATATTGATTACTATGGTATTACATGGGATCACTGTAAACTCTCAAAAAAATTAGATATGTTTAAGTCAGTCAAGAAACTTAATTTCGAAACAGATTATAAAAATGAAACAATGACAGGTGTACTAAATAAAAATAGACAACGACTGATCATTGACACCATGAGCACAGATGATGTAGTGATGTATAATTACTATGCCCAAGCGTACATGTGGTTTGAAGGAATAAAATTAGCAAAATCGTTAGGAGAGTACGATTGGATTATTAAGTTTAGGTGGGACATGGCTCCCAGACTGGAGATGATTAGTAGTATATATTCGTTAAGCAATTGTGATAATGAGATGCCTACACTAGCAACATGTAATCCAGAAATTCACTACTCGTCACAGTTTCCGTTAGGAGACTTCAAGTGGAGCGATTATATATTTGCAGTTAATCGCAAATTGCAAGACTATATATACACCACACCAACTGAACAAATAATATCGAATAATATAGAAACAAGTTTTTGCAATACGCCTAGCAATGACCTAAGCATTGGGTTCTTTAATTATGAGTTTCTGCCTACAGAGATTCTAAGAATAATACAGGCATTTAGAAATTCAGATAGACAACTAGTAATGGACAAGAGTATATACGACACGTGGCATAGTATAACAGATGATATGAAAAATAAAAGAAGTGTAGGTAGACCTCCCACTTAATACTTGACAAGTAAGGATCCTTACGGTATAATAGTTACATAAGTTAATTAAAGAGAGCAAGACAATGATTGCATTAGCACAAGCATTTGAAGCAGCATTAGCGTCACCAGAAAATCGTTACGTTACAGTAGACGGCTATCATGATATGTCTGATGAACAACATCACGATGTTAACTGGAACTTCGTAGACGCTGACTGTGTTATGGCATTACCAGCCATAACCGATTGGGGTGTATACTATGATGAGTTTGATGCACTTGCTACTGCATACGAGAATCAGTTTGCATAAAACAATAGCACTAACACTTGCTGCTGCAACACTAACCCTTAGTCCCATCATCTTCGCTATAATATACGCTGGTGGTGAGACTAACTTTACTTTTGCTGGTGGTGTAACCGCATTCATTGGCATGTGCATACTGATAAGTACAGTAGTCTACATAATATATAGAGTAGAAGATAACGAGGAATAACAGTATGACATTAGAAGAACAGTTGAAGGTGTTCCATAACCAAGTAGCCAAGCACGGATCTCACGGTGAGTACACAGAGATACGAGACTATATAGATAGTCTATCCAATAGCGAGATGCTAGATGCGTTACTAGGTAGTGACTGGGATGACGAAGATGACAGTGAGTTAACCAAACTAGAGGTTGCACAGAATCTAACCATTACCACAGCACAAGCGATCGTAGATGCTAACGCTGCCAGTTGGGATGCTCAGCAACATGTGTATATGACACAAGAAGAATACCAACAAGCATTAGAGATGCTATCATTAGCGGAAAAACAATGATTATACAGATACACACGACTTCGTTAGTTATGCTAGTACATGGCAAGTACACGGTGGGGTTATGGTAGAAGAGACAGACTATGTACTAGATGATATGTCAGTATGCACTCTATGACATACATACCTCTAGACAAAGATAACCGTATGCTTCGTATAGGATTCGGTAAGAACAACGGCGTATGGTTCGCTAGAATAGATCTATGGTGTATAGGCATCAGATTATGAGCAATGGAGAAGATAATGTTTGACAAATGCCTATGGGCAATACTAATCATGTACTCTGTAACCCTAACCGCAGCAATATATGTATACGAACTAAGTTGCATATCATGAGTTACGTGTACATCTGTCAGGTATGTAACGACACGTTCACTAGCACAATAGCACAAGACTCTGCTATAGAGTGGTGTGACGATTGCTTAGACGTCAACGTCAACGTAGACGTAGACTATGAACCACAGCGTAAAAAGCAAGGCTACTCACTAGCAATACTATGGCACAAACTAATAGTATGGTATGGTAACTAAACATAAACTAACCGATGAGCAAAAGGAAGAAGATCGTAGGACTAGGATACAACATCCTCATATGATTAAATCCAAAGCACACTGGGATTGGGAATCTGGTTACGGTGATATGGAAGTACCTATCCCACTACCTAAGCCGAATCATACAAAAAAGATTGTAGTTACTGTCGCTATAATTATTATGGTAATAACGACTGTAGGTATACTATAGTGTCTGCTTGACACGTTACAGTTACTACGGTAGCACCAGTACTTATCGCACACTGTATACCCATTGGGGAGTCTTCTACTATGGTTGTACTGTTAGGACTACTGTTAGCCTCTATCATACATTGTTTAAACATCCATATATCAGGTTTACTAGGACCATCATTAGGTGTGTATATAGAGTGAAACATTGTTAAGTCTAGTATCTCTAACGCTCTATCAATGAATTCCTTTCTACCATTTGATGCCAGCGACACGGTATACTCTACACACAATGCACTCAGTACAGCATGTAGGTCACTGTTGTATACGATATACTTATCCATGTGTGCTACGGTATGTAACTGTTTCAGATAATTGATATGGTTATCAATGGGGAGTCCTTTCGCTTGTAGATAAGATATCTTAGCGGTGGTGGGTAGACCTTCTACTTCATCGTCTAAGTATAGTGCGTCAGGACATTGTGTTAATACTGCTTGTCTAAAGCCGACTTGATGTAGTTCTTTACAGTCTACTAATGTACCGTCGAAGTCTAATATTATAAGGGGTTTGATCATAAGTATATTTATCTCCTACGGTGAATAAATGTCTTCCGCGCTGTAGGAGATATAGTATGGGACTATTATAATAACATTGTAGTTAACTCTAAAAAAATTTCGCAGCGACATGGTCGCTAAGTAATTATGAGCCGCTGTGTAAAACTTAAAGAATAATTATGTAGCCGCTAAAAAAAAATTACAAAAAAAAAATAGCAGCGACTTCGTCGCTAATAGTTTCGCCAGCGAAACTATTTTTCTGTTTTTCTCGCGCCGCCATTTGCGAGATACTGTGCTAAGTCTTCTGGTGTTCCAGTACCTTGCATAGAGTCTACTTCAAATGATTCTACATGCTTACCTTCTAGTATGCTATAGTTGATAACAGGACATGTATAGAATTCATTGTTTACTCTATCGTCTGCTGCAATCATTGCATCTGCTGCACTGATATAGTCTCTACCATCTTTCCAGTAATACCATCCAGCAGTAGCCCAATGACTGATAGGATCTTTCTCTGCTACTCTGAGTACACGATCATTTTCTAGTTCAGCAAAAGACCATTTGGGGTTTTTCTCTGGATCGTGAAAGACTGCTACAGCAACATCAGCGTCTGTTGGTATTGTACCAGACCATTCTATGTGTTGATCGCAATTACTTATTAGTATGCTACTACCATCTTTGAAGTGTTCTTGTGCTAACTTTACACTACATGCTGTACCTTCTGTGGTATAGTCTATTTCGATTACATGAGCATTTGGATAGTACTGATGTATTATTTCTTTTAGATTATGTTCTATACGAGTGATGAAGATATATTCGTCGAATTCCATCTTTAGACATCTCTCGCTATTAACGAACATAGGTACACCATTAACATCGACTAATGGTTTAATTTTTTCTTCAAAGCGACTGCCCATACCCGCCATAGGCATTATTAGTTTCATAGTTACTTCCTCTATAGTATGTATTTATTCTAGAATAAATATGAGTATGATAATATATTCTAATATAACACCAGATACTACACTAACTGGCAATGCTGCCGTATGTGACATTTTTAAAAAGCATTGGGTTAATGCTGTTAAGTTATATGAACAACATGGTTACGATAGACTGTCAGCACGCAATGTTACAGTGTACGGAACATGTAACACTGATCTGGTTGATATGAACATAGTATCTGAACTAGAGGTAGACTATGATGTTATCTATTTCGAACAACTGACAGAACGAGATCTTATCAGGAATGAGATCCAGGGAAGATGCTTTGATAATTTTGTCTGCGAATATAGTGTGTTCTTTAGACTCATGAGTAATTGGCGTGAGATAACAACCACAATGTTGGATCAACAGAATCAGATCTTTTTTCTAAGTAGAATACTTGAGTACCAGAATATTACTGTGAGACAATCAGATTTTTTAAAGGTAAATAAATGAATGATATAAGGAACATAGCAGTTTGCTTGTATGGACGATTCGGTACTGGAGAATTTTGCGCTCCTAATACACTAGAATTCTTCAAGAATACCAAAGGCGTTAATGTAGATTTCTTTTGCGCTTCAAAGGATTATGATAATTATTATCAGACTAAGTATAACAGATCAAGGGATGACATCACCAAGATAGATACTGAATATCTAACCGACATGTTATCAATGTATAATCCCAAAGACACCCTAATCGTTGAGTACGAGGTCGATCTTCGTAGGGGCTTTGAGAGCAGTGGTCCACTACTGTTTAGTCAAATATGTGAATCAATCATGTTGAAGAGTAACTACGAAGTTAATAATGATATGCAATATGACGTAGTATTTGTAACTAGATACGATGTATTATTCCACCCTAATATGTCAACCTACCTAGATCATTACATTGAGTGGCACAATACGGAATTCATAAATACAAAATTTGATATATTTGGAAATGAAGGAGACTCGTGGATGTTTACACCCAGAGTAGATATAAGACGCAAGAACACATATGCACCAAAAGTAGCATGGAACGATATATTCTTCTTTGGCAGTAGCATGACAATGGATTTGGTCGCATCTAATTCACTATTGCTCACTAATGATCAGCAATTCGCAACTAATAAAAAAACACACATTTATCCAGATAGAAATAATCGTGGCGGACATGAGGGACTTGGATTAATCACTAGGAAATCAAACATTCCAGTTGCTAATTATCCTTGCTTTGACAAACATGGGAACGCCAATGGGACCTGGACGGGGACACCGACTCGTTCGATAGGGTATACTCTCGTTAGAGAGTTCGGGGATATGATAAATCCATATAATAGCATTGAAGCCTTTGAGAATAACATGGTGTCATGGACAACTGATAAACCATTCTCCCAGTCAGATATATTACAGTGAGGCTAGAAATGCTTAAAAAGTGCTGTTGCGACCTAATAGTTCTATAAAGAATTTGCTTTTTTCATCCCACGACATATTAATGCCAGCGTCGGTTAATTCAGTTACTATATATTCTTGTAATTTATTAAAATGATCAACGGTTGCTGGATTTATTGTTAAGTCAAGACTATTGTATATTGTACTAACGTGATTGAGATGACATATAACATCTGGATGAGCATCCCATGTTTTGTTATTAAACTTAGAATTATTAGTAATATCAAAAATAACTGTATTAGGTAAGTTATCAAAAAGATATTTATAATTATCTGATATATCTTTATAAGTATCAAAGTCTGTCATGTGACTCTGAAAATTTATATTAAACATTTTGTTTGCCATTATTATAGCAGATGTATTTTTTACAATATCATTGTGTTCATTCCAATACGTATCAATAAATGATTTGTCAAAGGTAGGATTATTAAAAATGTTCCCACCACACATCCAGTTCCCGCCAATTGATATTCTATCTTCTCTATGCCACGAACTCCAATTTACTAATATAATATCATTAGAATTGAACTTATGTTTTAGGTCACACTCAAGCATCTTGTGCAATATAGAAACATTGCCAATACCACTTACGCCCCAATTCTGAAATTCATTATCTAAATCAAAATTTATTATATCTGCCCAAGTGTGCCAATGATAGTGTGTAAAACTGCAACCAAATGTAAATATTCTACCTTTCATTTCTAGTGTTCCCATAGTGTATTACCTTACAATCTTTATTAACATATGAACGCCATGGATCAATTATGATACTACCATTTGGTACATCACAATATAATACATCTATAATATTTTCACCAGTATATTGATATGTAGTACTAGCACTATGTGCCAATAAGAACACGCATGGTTGAATTGGATTATATTCATCGCATGTTAACGGATCTACATACACTGGTTGATGTCCAGCCTCTATACAGTAATGTCCAATCAGTAAACTATAACTACCATCACAATACTCTACGTTGGGCTTGTACGCCTTGCCATGTATGACAATTTGCATCTTTTCTTGCTCTGCATATTTCACTAATTCCAACGCAATGTTCTTCGCCTGTATTTCTCTTGCAGCCATTATACTGTCAAATAGATCATATCCTAAGTTTAATTCGTCTGCCATATAACGTAGTGCGATATTGTCGCGTGGATGACACCCACCGCCATCTCCCATGCCAGCCTTCATATATTGGGGACCCATGATACGCATAGTACTTGCAGCAAGTGCATTAGTTACTACATCTACATTAATGTTACCTTGTTTTTGTGCCACATCTTGTATCATGTTGACAAGACCTATCTTGGCACTAATGAATGTATTGTAAAACACTTTTATGCATTCGCATTCATCCCATGTACCGATCTCATAGCGAGGATCATTTTCCATAATAGTCTTGTAGAAGTCAACTAGCATACTTGCATCACCAGTAGTGCTTCCATCTGCTGTGCCGATCATAACCATTTCTGGATTAACCATGTCCCATGCGACACTTCCCATTGCAATTAAGTAAGGGTTATATATGAAACGCGTGTTGGGTACAAGGTCTACGAATTGTTTACGAACAGTTCCAGGCAGTACCGTACTAATGAGAACCAATAATTGATTCTTTGTCATATGTTTATTTGCTTCTTCTAACACGCTAGATACAATATCGTATCTAAAGTCCTTTGGTGTTAAATGTGCAGTTGGTGCGCGACCATCGTATTCACTATCATGAGGCGTGGGTACTGCAACAAATACAATGTCTCTGTTGTGTACTGCATCTGCGATAGTACTATGCATTTCAACAAACTCACTTGTATGATTTGCGACATCGTAGCCAGTTACGTCATGTCCTTTCTTGGCGATTGCTTCTGCGCAGGGCATTCCAAGTTTGCCAGTTCCTATAAATCCTATGTTCATTAACCTATTACCTCAAACTGTGGTGTACAGAATATTAACTTACCACCATCTGCTATCCAATCTTTCATGATACGATTAACGAATAAGTCTTTGAAGTGGAATGGGAACACTAAGAAGTAATCAGCATCTATCTTTGCATCATCCTCATGTACAATAGGTATACTACTACCTACTAGATACTTACCTATCTTATCAGGATGTATCTCTGCTGCTCCGGCGATTAGTTCACTGTCTAATCCGTAATACTGCATGATGGTATTGCCTTTGGTACTAGCACCCATGATGTATACGCGCTTACCTTCGTTAACTACTTTACGCAGAAAGTCTACTGTATCATCTCTGTTTTGTGCAATATTACCTGCCCACTTAGAGATGCGTTCTGGTGTAATATCTTCTGCGTATTCAATGCTACCAGTTGTGTAATGTCTAATGTATAGTTGATAACTGCCGCCATTGATATCATTCTCTAGTACTTTGTATATCTCTAGTCCGTGACGTTCCATTAATACAACAAGGCTCTTGAAACTATAATACTCTATATGCTCATGTATCACGTTGCCTAGATCGTTGCTTGCTAACATAGGTTCTGCTGTCATTAATTGACATAACCATACACCATCAGTCGCTAATACTTTCTTAATGTCTTGTACGAAACTATTGGGATCATCTAAGTCATAGAACATAGCAACGGTAGTGATAGCGCGTGCGGTTTTTATACCTACGCGCGACACCCAATTATCGTAGTTGAAGAAGTCACCTATCATGATATCTGTATGCTTTACTAAATCAAGATGTATATTCTTTGCGGGATCACATCCTACTCGTGTGACTTTTTTACTGTCGTAATTACTTAGCAGTGTACCATCGTTAGCACCGATGTCTAATACTATGTCGTCTTTGTTTAGTCCTACTTCGTTGGCGATGTCATCTACTATGTTGCTCAAGTTATCTACGATCTTTTGATTGAGCCTTGACAAGTACCAATAGTTTTCGTATAGTTCTTGTTCTCGTACAGTGTGGTCTAGTTGTATTAAATCACATACGTGACAATGCACCAATGTAAGTGGGGCATTTCCTACATCTGTATTTGGTTCTACTGTGAACGCATTGATCTTTAGATCGCCTATGTCAAATACGGTATTCATACTATCAGTGCCGCAACTGCGACATTCATCTACTTTCTTTACTTGTCTCATTTTAATCCTTTATAAATCGTAATCTTCGTTTATTATTACCATCTTACTAGAATCTACAAAATCTATACGCCTAGATCGCAGGCAGTAATTAAATAATGCATATCCACCCTCGTGTTTTGATGCACAAAAGTCACTTAGTATTAGTACTTGTGTGTTTGGGAAACGTTGTTTAATAGCCTCTGCGTGATCTAACACACACATCTCAGTATGAATACCAAATACTAGAATAAGGTTGGGTATTGTTACTGGACTTATTTGAAAGTCAGTATGTATGTTAAATATTTCAAGATGATCTCGTACTGGATATTTGCTTTGAACTAATCCGTTCTGTGATATAACCTGATTCACGAACTTATTTTTTTTAGTAAATTCTACGAAACGAATTGCTATATCTTCTATCTCATGTTCGTAATCAACATGTATACCATGTGTTGCCATATCAACTGCATAAATTTGTGTGAATTTTGTTCTAGCATGTATATACATTTTATTATCGTCATGTATAGGTGTGCCGTTTATAATTCCAGTGGTCATTATTTAAAATCCGTTGTATAACTTATATCTGGATAAGTTTCACTACCTGCACAATCTTCATTGTAGTCTGGCAGGTAACGTAGTTTTGCTAATCCCATTTGTGCTGTCTCTGGTGTCATAAAGTAATGCCAACCAGCGAATGTAATGTTGTCTTGTTCATATGGTACACTCATATCTCTACCATCATGTGTAGCACGTTGTGCCCAGTTGTAGAAGTCTATGTCGTTAGTGAGTATCATGCCTCCTCGTACTGTGCTGAGTATCTTCTTAAACTGAAAACTTAGACATGTATTTGTGCCAGGTTCATACTGACCTCTCCTAAGTCTAGGAGCAGCATCAACTACATTGGTATTCCCTATAGTATAGCATCCTTTCCACTCTTTGTCAACAAACTCTACATCTAATCCTAGATGCTTGCATTGCATTGCCACACTGATATAGGTGTTCTTTGGCAATGTCACAGTGGTGATATCGCTCTGTTGTTTATAGTAATACAGACTGAGGAACAATGCATGAGTACAACAGTCGGTTGCTATAGCATACTTAGCGCCGGTGTATTCTGCAATCTGCTCTTCAAATTTGTGTACGAATCTAAATGGACTTTCCATTTTTGTCTACCTTTATTATTGGAGGATGGCTGTCGTTCCATCGTTGTGTAAGCATACTAACAAACTTGAAGTCTGTGAGTGCCACAAATGTATGAGGTGTGTGCTTTGGTATTCTAATACTGTCACCTACTGTTAAAACAGTTTCGTATACCTCATCGCTATATTCTTTAAACAAGCACTCGCCTTCTACTACTAGCATGTACTCTATGAAGTGAGGATGATAATGGTATCCACGTTCATCATCTTTCTTTGTGATCATTAGATTGTATTCGACTATGTTCTCGTCTGGATAGAAACTTTGTATAGTTCCTCTTGAGTCAGTGAATACATCTGGTTTCATTACTGTTACTACATTCATATTATCTCTATCTTTTCTATGGTGCAACATTGCATTATTTCATATATATTATCTGGCATGTCTATAATATTTCCAATTGGTATTCTTCCTATATTATTTATATCACGTCCGTACTGCTTCATCCATGAAGCGAATTGCTCACTGTTGTAGAAGTCATCTAAATTATTAAGTGGGTCAACTTCAAATGCATAATGCAATATCTCACCTATATTGGTAATATCTTCGTATGACGGATCATCATTGTCAAGCCAGCATTCTCTAAAGTCTTTGCCTAGTATTCGCTTTGCTAACCACACATCATGATTGTTTGTAGATAACATGCGCTCAAGTGGCGCATCTGCTGCTAATGAAATTACATCATCGCCCTTAAATGCTTGATCCCAATATGGATGTTGATGTTGATTGCCAGGGAATGTGTCTGTCCCAGGACTAGTGTAATTGCTTTCAATTGCATGTACTAATTGATTTAACTTTAATAACGTAGTCATCATATTATCATATTGTGTTTCAAATAGTTCATTAATATTATTGGGTATATAATCTTGGTTATTTACTATATAAGATTTTCTAAACATCATAAAAACAAGCCAGCGATGAATACGATTTAAATGCATTTGTATATCACGTGAATCTAATTTTTTGAGATCTATTGCAGTTGGCAAAAAATCTGGTACGGTTATTCCTAAATTAGAAAGTTCTTCGTTGAGTACGCATATAAAGTTATCGATACAATCGAATAGTACATTGTGGTCTGTATTACAAATAGACCCAAGTGCTACATGCTCCGTGATATCTAATTCTAATGTTGTGATCTTTTTTGCCCATTGATGTATCCAATCATCGTCAACCAGATCAATATATAAATATTCACCATTCGACAATGCCAACCTTAATTTCATTTCCTCATGCCATCAAACACAGTGGCGTGGAATAGATCATTAGTCTCATCTATTGCTTCAAAGAACTTTAATGGTAGACTATGTTGATCACATAGTCGCTGTGTTGCCTTAACATCTTTTGGTAAACATGCACCGCCGTATCCTCGTAACTCAGGCTTAACGTCTAGGTATTCGTCTGGCATGTCACTGCTTCGTAGGAATGCTTCTTTAACTCGATCATACTCTGCCCCGTTCGCTTGACATATCTCATAGAATACATTAGCAAAGGTTATGCGAGTAGCGTTGAATGTATTCCAATAGTACTTCATCATCTCTGCTTCAACTGGTGTTACTCTCATAGAGTCTTGTGGATACTGTCCGTGCGTACACTGCACTAGATAATAGTGATTAACATTATGTGTACCTACTAATAGTAAGCGATGATTGAATACGAAGTCGTATTCTGCACTGCGTTCTTTGAGAAATTCTGGTACAAATACTATCTGATCATTGTGTTTATCTATAAGACGCTGTGTTGTTCCAGGTCCCACAGTGCTTTTTATTGCGATGACACCCTTGTATTCTAGTTTATACAAATCATCTACAACTGATTCTACTATATCTGTATTGCAACTACCGTCTTCGTGCGATGGTGTTGGGACACATATGTATACTATTTCAGTGTATAACATGTTTGATATAGGCTGATTAAGTAGTATGTCGTAACTAGTCACCGAGAATCCCAGACGATTAAATCCAGCACGCAATGCTGATCCTACGATACCTTCGCTTCCAATTATGCCTATATTCATTTAATATCATCCCATAAGTCGATAAATTCTGGACAACTCTCAAATATATTGGTGCCTCTTATTTTATCATGCGTTTTGATAAACTCTTTAAATCCATACTCTTCATTGAGATCAAATCTCTGGCTTTGGTTCATTTTTATTTTGAAGTTGCTAAAACTATTATTTAAAAATCTGAGAAACTCAGAGTTTGTCTGCTGATCAATAAATTGTTGTATATCGTTTACTATTTGTTGTCTATAGTGCAATGGCAAATTATATGTATTCATCCATTGTGGCATGTATACAAAATTAGTGAATACAATTTTGTCAATAGACTTTGACTTAGTGTATTCTAATACATCAACCAGTCCTCCTAAATTTAGCGCACTTACAGTAACATCAAGGTTTATTTTATCTTTGTAATATTTAGATGCAAGTGAAATATTGTGATCTAATATATCCCATTTTGTGCCAGTTCTTACATATTCGCCCCTTGCACCAATTGCATCAATGCTGATGCCGGCGTGCCAATTTGTGAATTTATCCCAATAATCAAAAATGTGTTTGCCTTTATACTCTAGTTTTAATAGGTTTGTGTTGTATACAATTTTCACATCATATCTGCCTAGTCTATCTAGTTCTTCGAGAATATCCCAATGTATTTTATTAAGCATTGGCTCACCGCCAGCAAAATAAAACTCGTTAATATATGGTATATTTTCCATAATATCATCGCTAATGTAATCCGTGTTTACTTCTAATACACCGTTGTTCTTTACATTAGTTCCGGGCAAGTGTTGAGTAAATTTAGTATCGTGTTTTAATGATTCTAAATTCCATAGACTGCTAAACCTAGGCGAGCAACTTAAACATTTCATGTTACATATATTAGACTGCCTAATATCAACTATGCCTAATCGGTCATCGATAAGTTCTGCGCTGTTATTGTTAAGAATTTCTGCGTAATAATCACTGTGAGATTTATTAGAATTTTGACGTAGACTCGTGATACCATCTTTTTCATCGTCCCAACACATTTTACAACTGTCGTGTTCTTCGCCGTCTAGCATACTCTGTCTTACTTTATTCCAGTTTTCACTGTGTCGTATATCGTGTATACGGTTGTCTCTAGATACCAAGTCGGTATGATACGGTAGTTGTCTTTTTTGTTTGCAACACATGGTAACGTCACTACTAGGAGTTATATGTAAACCTTTCCATGCATGTGTGCATATCTTATTCATGTTACTACTTCCACTTAACACTACAACCAAAACTTGGAGTAGGTTTCCAGTTAATCGGTTTACCAACCAATGTCAAGTCTAGTGCATGCCTAACACTACTGCCCGTCGGCATTAGTCTATTAGAGGTATGACTAGGATCTAATTCTCCGTGGTATACAATCACGCCTTCTTCATTGACTATATAAAACTCTGGTGTACATACTGCATCATACTCGCGTGCAATACTTTGATCTTCATCAAATACATAATCACATTGCAAATCCCATCGTTCTATAAATGCTGGCATTAATTCTGGAGCATCTTCCATACTGCTATCATCTGTTGTTGGACTTGCGTCATTGCTGTTCACTGCTACAATGTTTACTTGATCTTTGTAGTCTTTGACGATCTGACTAATAGCAGGCATCCTAAACAGTACATAGGGACAATGATTACATATAATCATTATTAAGTTTACCTTGTCAGGTTTAATTAATTGTGTTGGTTGCTTACCTATCATGTGGTTGCTTGTTAATAGTGTCATACTATACTTCCTTTAATAAATGATGGAAATTATGCGACACATGTTGATGTGCGTTTATAATGTCTAGTTGTTCTAAAAATTCGTTGTGTTGCAAGTGCAACGGATCAAATACACTAATAGCAGTTACACGCTCTTGTGTGAATGCACCTGTTTCCCAATATACATGTTGTCTAAAATTAATAATAAAAGTTCCTATCATATCTTTCGTAATGTCATCAATTATTTCCATTGCTTGTATCATTTCTTTAAAATTATACTCACTCACTACATAACTAAAAATAAAATGACGCTTCATATCCTTTAAGTTGACTAGGAATTTAATATTGTTAATTAAAGATTCCCATATCCCGCCCAGTCTTGTAACGTTTTCATAAGTATCTTTTGTGCCAGCATCTAAACTTATATCAAGCGTTTTAATATATTGTTGGCAGTTAAAACTATTCCACATTTTCTCATTAAGTAATACACCGTTTGTGACTATCTGAATATCATTTATATTTGGATATTTTAAAGCATTAAAATTAATTAGGAAGTCTCTATATATTTTACTATAAATGGGATCGCCGGAGCCAGTTAGCATTATTTGTTTAATGCTACTACCAAATGTATCTTCAATCTCATCTTGTACTGATTGTTTTTTCTTATGAGTATCACTGTTTACATTGTCGTTTGGTATAACATCATGTCTACAACTAGGACATTTCATGTTGCAACTTCTGTCTTGTCCATACAGTATAGTTTCTACCATGGGAACTTTGGGCGGCTGGAAGTTTTCTTTTAATTTAAAGTTATAACTTTCAGTTGTACGTCCTGCTAATACTTCGCTTATATCGGGACACAATGTGTGATCGCAATAACTAAAACTACCATCTAGTACACTTGCACGAATCTGTTCTGCTGTTTCGCCAAACCAACCTTCGGTAATAGATACTTGATTTCCTGTACCAACATCATCAATACTTGTTGGTAGCCAACTTGGACAACACATGTATGACCCAAAGTGATTAACATCTAAGTAGTTCCAAGGTTTAGTGCATACCCATTTTTTTAATGTTTCTTCCTTTGTTAACATGATTCTCCATTGTTTTTTATGTTAAGTAATACAGTTGATCTTTCTTCACATGTAAGCAAGTGTTTCCTATTGTTGACCAATCTATCTGTAATCTGTGTATATATTTTCAACCAATCATCATGGCTAATATCACACAACCTAGTGACTTCTAGAAACGTTGCTGTCATTCGTTCTATAGGATCAGCAATGCTATCATAACTATGATCTATGAAATCATCAAATACATCATATCCCATTTCACGCAGCGCCTGTACACTATATCGTTCTGCGAACATCACAAATGGCTGTAACCACGATATTGATTTAAATGTTTTTTCACTATGAAATATAGTATGTTCTGTGTAGTTTGTTTCGACAATCATTTCAAAGTACGAATCCAAGTGTGCATTTAGTAATTCATCAGTAACAGTGCGTGCTTGGTTCTCTGCTAGGTTAACGTACTCATGGAATAAATGTTTTTCTCCGTGTCTTATCACCCATGCGGTCAGTTCATTTACATCATGATTCCATATTCGTGCAGTTTTATTAATAACACGAGTAAGACCTAGTAATGTAAAATTCAAACCTGTGCCGTGGTGTGGTACTATTCCAAAACTATAGTTAATATCGTGTTGCAAATTTAAATCATTTATGCGTTTAACAATCTCTATCCGATGTGGACGTGTTAATCTATTTTTACATATTGCTTTAAATTTAGTAGGAGAGGTTATATTAATCTTTGCATCTGTGTATGAATGCATTACTGTATTACGTGTCGTCATTTTTGAACATAATAACTCCCAATAATTAGAATACTGTGTATCTACAAATTGTTCAGTACCTCTTATATAGTCACCAGATAAGTAAATAGTATTATCTGCGAACTCTCCTAAGAATTTTTGAAAATTAATTGAATTATAATACCTAGATGGAAATCCTTCAAGCGAATGATCTAGTATAATTTTACAACGTCCTGTTCTAACATCATTGGCTACTTCTGTTGGTACGTATAGTTGTTCAGAAATTCCGTCATTTCCTATTACATCTAACAATAGAAATGTGGCATTGTCTGCATATACATAGTAGTAATAGAAAGTATCAGGACGTGTATGAGTTATATGCTCTTTTGTTAAAAAGGCAGTAATTGCCTTTCCACCTTCGCCTACTAGTGATACATTCTTAGTTAATTGGTTTGTTGTTTTGGTACTATCAGTTATATATATTTGCATATATATATTTATGATTATTATAGTGGTAGTTAATTAGTTACATATCTATATGAGTGATAGAACTACGACTGATTTCGTCTAAATCCAATTCATGCTTGTTTGTACAGTATCCCAATGGTATTTTCCCTATTATGCGTTCATCGTGTGGCACATGGTGATCAGATAAGTATTGTTTGAAATTATTATGTCCTAGTACTTGTAGAGTGAAACTATTTGGTTGCCACTCCAATCCTATATGAGCATGCTGATCAATATTTGTAATATCAAATGGCAGTGGATTATCCATGTCCATCCAGCAAGTAAAATATTCTTTACCTAATACACTAAACGGCAACCATATATCTGGATCAGTATCAAATGTACAATATTTTCTATACTCATTGTCGATCTGATAAGTGTCGAACATTCGTAAATCATTGTCGGTATTCCTCCAACGTTGTATAATATGATCTCCATCGCTTTGCTTAAATCCCCAATCTAGTAATTCCTGTTTCCTAGGCGAGATAATTGTTTCTTCATACTCATGTATTTCACAGTTCATTTCAAATAATATTCTAAGAACTTCCTGAGAATCTTTATTGGTCAAATCAAAATCATGACTCCCGTGATGATTGTCCCAGTTGTATTCTCTCCAATGCGCATATTTTGCACTCACCATATCAGATATACTTGCATTTGGTAGATCCCACCATGATTGGGTAAACGCACCATGTGTGATGAAGTGATGTATTTTATTTAAGAATATCTGTGGTTGATCAGCATACATCTTTCCTGGGAACTGTATATCATGTTGTGTCGCTAACGCATCTACATTATTATTGAATTTTTCAATCTCTATATTTCTAATAACATGATCATGTGCATCTGGTACATTCTTATTCGGTATCTCATGCCAATGCCATGTTTCAATGCGCGTATTAGCAGACTCTAATGGAGCAGCAATACTATGCCAGTATTCAACGAAATCATTTTTGATTAATTCTATATTGGCGACTTGTCCATTGCTCCAGTATATTTTCATTCTATAGACATTTTTCCAAACCGTCTTTTAGACTAACGTATTCAAAATTCGGTACTAGTCCGCGCAACTTAGTAATGTCCGGTACTCTGCGAGGCGTACTACCTTCTTGTCCATCTTCTAGTCTGAGTGTGGTGTGATCTATATTCATCAATTCCATTATTTGATGTGCCACATCTAGTATAGTTGTTTCTACATCTGAACCAATGTTGATTATCTCGTTCTCTGTATTGCACACTCTCTTAATAAGTTCACATGCATCATCTATGAAACAGAAACTTCTTGTATCACTATGTCCGTATAGAACACTATCGCCCTGCTTTAGACGATCTACGAATTCAGGAATAAAATGATTCAATTGCCCAGGTCCGTAAATGTTATGAAAGCGTATGATAGTATACGTGCTATTGTTCTCAATGCTATTGCTAATAACTGCACTCTCCATTGCGATCTTACCACTAGCATAACACCAGCGAGGATTCTGAATGTCTTCTATCGTGAGTGCAACTGCTTCTGGTGTTGGTATGGTAGCCCATCCTTGATTGACTGTACTAGCGTATCCTTCACTGCTACTAGCATACACAAAGTGCGCAGTAGGATAACGCTTGAGTAAGTTCATTGTGGGAGTCACTATACTATCTATGACACTAAATGGTGTGCTATAAAAGTTCTTTGTGCTATTGAAAGCCGCTAAGTGTATAATGGTGTCAACGTCAGGTAACGTGTTGACAAAGTCTATGTCGTTTAAGTTACCATTATAATCACAGTTATCATAATCAACAGTAATGCATTTCACGTATTCGCGCAATCGTTTTCCGATGAAGCCATTTGCTCCAGTTATTAAAATCATACTAATCCTCTCAAAAATGTTTCAAACAATTGTTCTTCTTGTGGTGCAATGTCAAACATATGATTTAAATTATAATCTAATGCTTCTCTTAATTGTTCTTTAATAGAAAAAATTGTTTGTTCTTTTCCTAGTTTCTCAACTTGCGTTAATACAGCGTCCCATCGCTCTGCATCATCTTCGATGTCATCATATCTTTCATCTATGATATCACCAGATGTTTTAAATCCTTTGCTTCGTAAAAATGACAGACTTCCTCTGCACCCAATTAATAAAAATGGAGTGCGGTGTAGTATAGGAGCAAGCACTGCATCACTTATAAATAACTTTCTACCTTCTGCCCAAGTTTCTGTAACTAAACAAACGGCACTTTGGTGATAATACTCACTGATGCTATTTATTGCATGTATATCAGCACAATTATTCGTATTAACATCAACATCATCTAATTTACGCGGAAGTGTATCATGCAGTTCATATATATGCTTTTTGATATCATTCCAATCAAATGTGTTGTTTCTGTCAAAATAATCGGGCCATTGTTCTTTTCTATACTTTAATTTATTATACGCATCTATAATAGTGGACGCGGGCAAATCATCTATTTCCTTTGGGAAACTATAACGAATATGTTTAAATGCGTATTCGTTATTTTGTTCTTGCATTTTTTTTAATCTTGAAACAGTGTATCCTCTATGTGCTTTTGGAAATCTGTTAGGACATATTATAAAATTATCTATGTTACTAGATGCGCTGGTAGTCACATCGTCTCTAGTTCCTATAATATTAGCAAAACTCCACAAAAACATACAAACACTTTTTACATTTATTTTACTGCCTTTGCAATATTCCTCTGCGTTCATGTCTCCCGTTAACCATGTAATCTGAGCACAATCTATGTTGAGTTCGTCTGCATTTGTTTCTAACATCGTATGTAAGTCAATACTCTCTACATGATTAATTGTATTTTTATAAACAGGTCCCCAACTCTCTTCCATAGTATCAATGACAATATGTATTCTTTTTTGGTTTATTAATGGTATCCACTCAGTAGGTATACAATTTAGCACTGTTCCATTATAAATCGTACTCACGGGAAGTGATCTACAATCGCCGTGGTGTTTAAACCAAATAATCTTAGTACTTAGATCAGATTCACTTACGCACGACACTGTATTGACTGAAATAGATGTACCATATAAATGATCGCCCGTGTTAACATCATACCATTCTGTATTTGGTATTTTAAGAATCTGTAGCGGTTGCATTTTTAATTTCTTCCAACTTGCATATTTCAAAAAACTCTGTCATCTCTGGGAATGTCTCTAAGAAATTTAAATTTCGACGACTATCATACTCTGTTACAAATTTAACAAAGTCTACACGCTTTATTGATATAGAGTGATTAGTTGTTGTGTTATCTAACGCGGTTTGATCTTTTATAGTTTTCAGAATATCAATTAAAATTCTTCTTAGTTTTAATGACTCATCTGGTTCAAATCCCATTAAATCATTCCAACCAGAATCAGTTGTGTTTGCATACATAAATTCAACAGCAGGAAACAAATAGTCTTGGACTAATGCTAACGTAATTATGTTTGCATCTAAAAACTCAGGGTGTCTTACATACGGGATATCAATTCCCACGCGAGACACTTTTTTATCTGGTCTACCTATATGTAGCGGGGCTTTAAGCGAGTTGTGAGTAGCAGAAACATCAAGACCGCATTCTTCAAACCATCTGACAAGACCATTTACGTTGTAAGATTGTTTTAAAAATAAAACATATTCTAATAAATTCTTGAATGATGGTATACTGAACACATTAAACGCAGACATAAATGTAATTCTACTATTGTCAGTATTATCTAAAAAATATTCTACATTTTCTTTAAACACATTCCAGTTCATGCCATATCTACTGTAGTCACATTGATCGCCAGTTGCTTCTGCACTTACAAACAATGTCATATTTTTAACACTATTAGTGTCTGTTAATTTCTTTGATAGTGCTGTGAATTTTTTCCAAAGTTTGTCTGGAACACATGCATTGCTGTTCACTGCAAAGTCTAGATTCGGATTTGGATTCGCTAACAAATATTCCATTACCTTAAATGTATGCTTACTCATTAACGGCTCGCCGCCAGTTACTCTAAGGGTGTGTATAGACTTAGATGCTTCGGGGAACCATTTCCAAAATGCATCAGTGTATGGATTATCTTCACTGTCTTTATACTGAACATCAGTAATATTGTTAAAATTACTATTGGTCAACTGATACACACCATGTGTTTTTATTTCTTCAATCCATTTGCTACTAAAACTTGGACCACAATAACTGCATTTTAAATTACATACATTACTGAAACTAACCTCAACATACTTTGGAATTACATCTTCATCGCCTGACATTCCCACAATATTGTCGTGATCATGTACACTATACGCATCTAAACTTTTTAATGTACGATCACTGAACTCGCCCGTGTTATCTTCTATGCGCCAACAGAAATCACACTCCTTTGGACGATCTCCGTTAAGCATTTCCTTTCTAATTGATTTTTTAAATGAAGTGTTGTGCAATGCACTAGGATTATCTTTTAGTTCGTCTAATGGAATTTTATGTGCGACCGGATGATGACAACTATGAGTTAATCCCTGACCAAGGTGCATAGTTACCTGTGTCCATTTTGCCAAACAAAATCCAGGTCCCTTGTCATTTAATAAATCGCGCATTGCAATTTTATTCTCATGCGAACCATGTATTTGTCCGTTTTGATGAATTTCTAAATTTGAATCTTTTATTTGCTTGCTCATTCTTTTCTCTCTATGTCTTCTTCGGTGCATTGCTCACCAGATTGTATTTCAATAATATGACAAGGTTCATCAGTGTCGTTGTATGCACGATGCCATGACATGATAGGTATGATATTTATGTCACCCATAGTTGCCGTGGTCGTAATTGCAGTATCATCAAATTGAATTTTACATTCACCTTTAATAACATGCCATGTTTCGTTACGGAATTTGTGTCGTTGATTGCTTAAACTTTTTCCAGGCATGATAACAAGTTCTTTTACTTTCACAGTTTTCTTATCATCAAGTACACGCCAATAACCCCAATCTCGTTCAGTTCGGTGTGTGTTCCAATCATCCAATATACTACTAGAACTATTCTTCTTATCGTTGCCGCCTACTCCAAATACGAATGTAACATCCAATAACGACATCTCTGGAATATTATACACAGTCCTGTCGCCACCATTGGCAAAAATAATATCACTTGTAGGGAATGCTTCTTTTGTTTTTAATAACGCATCTATTGCAGAGTCATCTGAATCATCAAACGCAATTGTCATTGTAACCATTTTAAGATTTTCAATAATATTCATGCGTTCGCTTTGCGACATGAATGGTCTACCTTTTTTACGAGTTAACCATTCGTCACTATTCACAGTGACAACAAGACGATCGCCTAGTAATGCTGCTGATTCAAACATAGCAATGTGTCCACTATGCAACGGGTCGAATCCGCCAGAGACTACCACTACTTTTGATTTAGTCATTATACTGCCATTGGGGCTTTGATGAAAGGCATTGGATAGTAATTCAATAATTGATAATCTTCTACAGAAGATTCTATTACATCAGATAATGATGTGAATTTCTTACTTATATTTAGTGTTGGCAACTCCATCGGGGTGCGTGCCAATTGTTCGTTTACTTGTGTTGCATGGTTCTGATAGATATGTGCATCACCAATTGTATGCACGAACGTACCTACTTCTAAGTCACAAATGTTTGCTATGATGTGAACCAACAATGAATAACTTGCAATATTGAAGGGTACTCCAAGAAACATATCAGCACTACGCTGATACATCTGACAACTTAATTTTCCGTTCGTTACATAGAATTGAAACAATGTATGACAAGGCGGCAATGCCATCTTATCAATCTCAGGTGGATTCCATGCGCTTACAATGATACGTCTACTGTCTGGATTAGTCTTGATCTCGTTGATCGCCCATTCAATCTGATTTACACCACCGAAATCTACCCACTGCTTGCCATACACAGGACCAAGATCTTTGACTGTATCTGTATTAGTGTAGCCTAATGCCACACCTTGATTGTCTGCATTGGCAGTCCAGATGGTTTTCTTATTGATGTCACGAGTACCATGTAGTATTTCAGCCAATCTTCGCTCGTCTGTGCTACCTTCTAAGAACCAAAGTAGTTCACTTACTACTGACTTCCATGCTAACTTCTTTGTAGTCACTGCGGGGAACCCATCTTGTAGATTATATCTTGACTGATGTCCAAACAAACTAACTGTACCTGTGCCAGTACGATCTGTTTTCTCTTCGCCGTATTCTGATACATCACTTAGCGATTGTAAATATTGTTTCATTAAATCTTCTGCCATTTCTCTATTGTTAGTGTATCGTGATCTATATTAGTACATCTGAACAATTTTTTAATCGCTTGCTCTGGTAAAAATGTATCACATGCATATACCTCGCCAATGCGACTAATCCATATTTCATCTATGAAAGGTATCATTGTTTCTAAGAGTTGTGCACCACCAATAATCCAAATAGGCTCAGATGAGTGTTGTCCCAACTCTTTTAATATTTCAATACTCATTATAGCACAGTTATAGTATGTGTCAACATTTAAAGTTCTTGATATTATAATATTCTGTCGGTCTGGCAATGGCTTGAATGGTAATGAATCCCACGTCTTTCTCCCCATGATCACAGTAGAATCTATAGTACACTCTTTAAACCATTTAAGATCATCTGAGTTATGTGGCCACGGCATTGTACCATCTTTGCCAATACCCCAATTAGTATCAGCGGCTAGTATTGCTCTTATCATATATTACTCAAGTGTGTCGATGACTTGATCTTCTCTAATCTGTGCGCCCAATCGACTTGGATTAATCTGAACTGTCTTGAAAAACTTAGAACCATTTACATCAAGGTCAGCAATTTCTAATTGCAATTCTCGTTGCAACTCAATACCCAATCTAATTGTGTCGGCTTTTAATTTATCTAGATCCCACTTACCACCAGTACGAATACACAACTGATCGCCACCTTCAAACTGTGGTAAGATCTCAGTATTGAAATAATTGGTCAACCAATCAAAGTCACGTACGTTTTTCCAATCCCATTCTGTTCTGAGTACGTTAGTCATATGACAACCTAAGCGTGCGCCATACACCGCCCACAAGCCGTTCAGAGAATCTTCACCTACAGACATCCATGTAAGCAATCGTTGATAGTTCTTCTTATGTACTGTTGCTTTCAACTTTGCAGGATCTACGATATCGCCATCGACTAATCCCATCTTAACACCTTCGCGGAATCCCGCACGCCATGCTTGAAGCGGACTCGCATTGTTCATTACATTACAATATACATTATTCATTTGTACATAATTGATGTTCCAACAAAAGTCTACTTGTGCGCGTTTGTCAGTGTCGGGTGCTGCTTCATGTGTGCGCATATTCTCTACTACAGACTTAGGCCAGCACTTGATTCCACCGTTGCCATATATCAGACCGTTGATTTCATTCTTACCAGCCCAACTAACAACATCATTGTCGCCAATCTTATCCATATCCAATTCGACATTGAAGAAATTTGGGTCTACAATATTATCAGCATCGATGGTGATGAATCTATCTGTCTCAGATAATGCTGCTGCTGCTTTATGCGATGCATCACTTCCCCATACACCGTGACTACGCTTAGCCCACGGACACTTGTCAAGCAAGTCTGCATAGTTTTCGTCTGCGTTTGGTTCATCGTAACTTATGTAAATGATATCAAAATCATTAACGCTTACCATATTAGTCATTACTATCTCCTGTAAAATTAACTGCCATATGTTTGTTCTTAAAAATGAATAATGGATTCAACGGAATGTCAAAATCTACATCAATACTTACATCATCTTCATTTATTATTTTATGTGATGGTACTTCAAATGCACCTACGAAGTTATCAATTGATTCATCACATACTAAAAATTTCAACATTGAATCGACATATCTGTCTTTATCCAATAAGTAATCTTGCTTTGCATCTATGTTACTATGTATATTAATAGTATTGCCAGATGCAGTAATACATAAATGTGCATCTCTATCACTTGTTATCGCGTGTTGCAATAATGTATTCTTATTCGCAGTAACCATTGTTGGTATATATCTTTCAAATATTTCAAGACTGTAATTTTTAAATATCTGTCTTGTGAATAATGATACATCATCCCAATCTAATGGTATCCTAAACAATGCCGACTTTCGTTTGAACAGTACTAACGGATCAACTTCCATTGATTGAATAAGATAATCAGGATCATTCTTCTTTGTAATATATAAATTCAGTAACGCGTTTTCTTTATTCGCGATATCATTAATCGCTGTTAAGTTCATCGACCGCTTTATGTTCTCGATATCAACAGCGATCTCAACTATATTTTCTTTCCTGTATACACGTATCAGTAAATCAGATTTGGTCGCAGGTGTCTCTTTGATTTGATATAGAAAGTTTGAGTTAACTTCGTTGATCGATAGTACATCTTGCTTTAAATCAATGTCCCATATTTCATTTTCTACATCCCATACTATACTACAAGCCTTAAAAGAAACTGTGCCTTTAATTAACTTACGACATAATTCATTATGTGTAGCAGTTATAGAATGTTTCTTGTTACCAGATGTTAGCATTTTGGATGACACTCCAACTATCTTACCAGTGTCTGAGTGGTATTTAATCCACCAAGTTTGCTTGAGTTTCATATTGCTTTCGATGTTCGTCATATATCTCGTCTGTTATAAAGGTTTCATCTTTGTAGGAAATCGTGTGATTGATTGCATAATTCTGTATCTTCAACTTTGCTTCTGCGCTTGTCCATACATTGATATAATCTGACCAATTATTTTCTATTCTATCGTTATCTTTCAAATATTCAGTGAGAGGATTCATGTCAATTATCTCTAATATATTTGCATGACAAGGAGTTACATCTTTGTGTATATCAAGATGTGAAATAATAAATGCATGCATTAAATTTGATTCATAATCATTTGGTATATATTGAAACTGAATGAATTCTCTTAATGTATTTGCCCACTCTTTCATATACAACTCTGATAATAAAAAGAATTGCTTTGCGATTTCAGAATCTTTTTTAAAATAAAATAAATCAGATGATATCTTTTTTAGATTATATTCATCGTACCATGCAGGCACTATATCATATATATTAGTCTTGAAATCCATGCTTTGAATACTATAACACATCTCATAATTACTAAGGTAATCCCATAACTCATCGTGCTTTTCTTTTACAAGAGAGTAACAATCAATCGCAATGGTATTATCATAAGGTGTTACTTTGTTTAATTGCCAATCATTAACGCGAAGATCTTCTACAGCATCATATGGTAATTCAATAATATTATCAAATGGCTCTTCGTATGCATCTATTAAACTATTTAGTGAATCAATTATCATGCTCACATGTGCATCAGGATTCTGAATTTTTATACTGTATGCACATGCTGATGCTGCTTTCTGTTCTTGGGCATTAAATGCCAGTATCACATATCCGTTACTCATGCAACAACTCCAATAATCTATCGCTCATACGATCTAATGATCGCTTGTTCATTACATGCACATCGTGATTGCTATGTCGTACTGCGATATCATTCCAATTTTCGATTGTATCACTCGCTACACATACCCATTCATTCAAGTTTTTTATTTCTATAATATCATCATTCTGAGACATGTTCTGCATAGGCAAACCACCAAAGTCATGTATTGCATCGCCTGGGATCATGCCATTCATAATATGAATTGCAATGCTCGTACAGTAATCAGTTCTGAATAACTTGCCTGGGAAGTTATAAAGATATTGATAGAAATCATAATTGTCTGCGACATGTGACCAAGTATCAAAAAATATTTTACTTTTTTCTGACTTATCAAAATAGACTACAGTCGACCACCACATAGGAATACCCACATCATATAATTGTTGCTCGAACAAATGAGGCTTGTCATTGCGGATATTGATTGCATTACTATACATTGCGACACCTTCGTAATCGAATGCCATATTTAGAAAATCAGTCTTTAGTATGTAATCAATATCAAGTAGAATAGTCTTGTCAAATGGAGTGTATTCAAACACTTTATGCTTGTTGCTATTGTTGAATTGCGCATGAAAGTTTGACCAAGGACTATCATTGTGCGTTCTCATATTTTTCTTCATTTCATCGTCAGTCAATACAATGTGATCGAAACATGAATCTATTAAACTTTCAGTCTGTGATTGCTGTAACCATGCATATGATCCAGCGTCTGTTATTAAGCACACAGGCTTACCTAGTTTTAGTTTTGCATATGATGCAGCGATGGTTGCCAACTTGACGTAATCTATTTGCTCATTATTGTAAGCAAAGAAACAAATTCCTTCAGTCATTAATCTTCCAGCAATTTATTAAGGTTACGAAGTTTTTTAATTTTATTAAATTCTGCTTCGTATTCACGCATAGCATCGTCATACGCGCTTTCTAACTTAGATGAAAATTCAACTAGATTAGTTATGCGGATAGGATTTTCTTTTGTATCTAACAATACCGCAGTATCTTGTGCGGTAGACAGGTGACATACAAAATTGATAGTAGTGGGATCTGCCACAAATACACCATTGTTATGATGTACTAATAGCATTTGATTTAATCGGTTCTTTAGATTTTTCTTTTGATTTGATATCGTAAGTGAATAATTAGAGAAGTCTAATGCTTTCTGTAAGCGTTCATCCATTATAGTATAACTCCTTATTGGTTAAAGTTATTTATATTATACTATATTGTCCAGGATGTGTCAACTGTTATTGTTGGTACTTCTCTTTGTATAAATTGATAAACATGCACGCCTGCTATGAAATATGTATCATTACTGCCAGATGGTATTACTGGCGTAGTATTCTGACTTATATAGCCATAATCAGCATTTAGTTGTGAATTGATTGTACCAGATGTTGCATCGTCGGTTAACGTTACTTTAATATAAAGATTAAACACACCACCTACGACTGTTTCTTCGCCTTTCAACGATATCTTGATACTTCTGTTAGAATATGCACTACCAGAATATTCTCCAGATGCAACATAGCCAATTACAGAAAACACCTCAGTGTAGTCGACATTGGGATTAATTCCATAGAATCCTTTAGTCAACAATGGATCAATTAGGTTAGTACCACCGTTCACTACATTAAGTGCCGATATTACAAGTTGTCCAGTAGTTGTAAATATGTCGTCCCAGTCGCCATCTATCGAATCTAAGTCAATAGTTAATTTGCCGCCTGAGTTGAAAAAATATCTTGCTTCATCGTAGTTGGTGAACTCTGCCTTACCAACTGAAGTGATGGTGTCAGTCCACGTAGGTGACGCGTCATCAGATGCTTCCAAGAGCGCAATGTCAGATTCAGATTTAAATCTATTAGCAAGTAACCCCATATCGACAATGTTATCTTCAATTGTACTTGTAATGTAAGAAGCATCAATCACGGTTGTACTAAAATGTGGAATCAATGATGATGTGGTATCGTAATGATATAGCCCAGCATTCATCTGTGCTAACAATCTATTGGTATGCTCAGTCTCTATTATAGTTTCTGGTGACACAGTTGGTTCAGCGGTTGCTTGTCCCCATCCGTGCGAATGCTCATCGAAATTAGTAGCGATATCTGCAAATATCGCAGATGCCACATTGTCTCCCCATAATTTATTATATGAAGTTACCAGTTCATTAAATTGAACTGCTGTAATCAGATCACCAGTTGAAATAGGTGACATCGTTACTTAGCACCCACAACTACTTCTACCAACCCAATACCTTCTGTTGTCTTGTCTTCTAATGCTCGTCCGACAATACGATACCAATCATTGATATCTTTTAATTCATAATCAGTAGGTACACGTGCAACGCCAGGTTCTTCACTTGCTAAGATACGGTCGCCTTTTTTAACTTGACCTATAACCTTACAAGGAATACGACCCGCTAGTGCTACCGCAACTGTAGTACCTTCACACATACTATTCATTAAATATGCTGGGTCAGTTGATACGATACCAAATACGTTTGCGCAGAATAATTCAGTTGTTTGTGTTACTTCTGCTTCCCCACCAATTTTAATAACAGTGCCAGGTTCATATGAAGCGTCACTTTTGTATAACTCAGCCAAGTCAGCATATTGTGCTGTTGTCGCTGTACCGTGGAATTTATAATCTGCACCATTGTTTAATGTGATGCCTTTGTTTATGGTTGGGAATTCAGCGACCAATACCTCGCCAGCCTTAACTGTAAATGTTTCCGAACTAACAACAGACACTGCTGTCGTATCATCATACATTACGGTAACGGTGTGCGAGACATCTGAAATGTCTAACACAGTTACAATGCGAGTTGACGAACCATCAAGTGATCCCCATGCTGTGCCATCAAATCTATAGAATCTATCTTGGGTTGTGTTATAATACATCTGACCTGCTACTGATTTATTCGTCGCTGGTGCAACTGCACTAGCGAAGTTCTCCATCAAGTAAATAAAATTTTCTGCTATCTCTGTACCATAACCATAATAGTTTTTTCCTATTAGTTGCACATGAGTGTCAGTATTAATCGCACCGTCATTTACTGTGATTGATGTGGTATTATCAAAATTGTCTACTGTATATGGCATGATTAAACCCCCGCCGTGATTCGTATTGTGTATATGATTTCTAACTTTCTGTTTGCTGATTTCTCAATTGGGTGGAAGATCAAATGCGTTAAGTACTTACCAGAAGCAGTCTTCAATCCCATTTCATCAAATACATATGCACCAGCACCCGTGTCATTATCAATTGGATTCTGACCTGCTGGTTCTGCATACTCTAAGGTCGCGGTTACAACAACATCACTATATACTTGACCAGCATGTGTAGTTACATCTACCTGATTTGTAACATCTGGTGCGATAGGTTGCACGTCTTTAGCATGAGTTTCTGCGTATAATTCACTACTCGTCGTCCCAACATTGGGTGTCTTGTAGAATACATTGCCGCTACCATCTATCTGTGTGCCGCCATTACCTAGTGCCAATGTTGCGATATTAAAATTACCCAAACCATCGTCTTCTTTATTTGCTAATAAATGTGCCAATGCAATTGACATATTATAAAAGTTAATTGCATTGTGCTTGTTTAATAATACTTCGCCTGTATCAATGTCTCTAATCAGAACATGTCCGTCCATTCCTAGCATTGAGTTGTCATCAACAATTTGTTTCATTAAAATTCTCCGTTACTGTATTTAGCATAATTAACTTACGCCCTTTCCACTTGCTTGTAATTCATGTGATTCAATATCTTTGGCGGTGATATCAAGTATACTCTCGCCCGTAATGTAATCAAATCGTTGACTCGTGCCATATTGTCCATTGACTACGAAAGTCTTCAATGTTTTGAATATATCTAATTGTTCGTTAGTTACATCTATAATCACTGTGCTAGCACTATGTGTTCTATTTATAGTTCCATACATTGCACGCGTGATATTATTTAATGTATCACCACTCGCCTGAGTGTACTGAATGATTTCGCCATCGATATATGCGAATCCACCCAGTGCATTGAATTTAACACCACCACCAGTAGCAAGTGTGATGCTAATTGCGTTATATGTCATATCAGTAGTAATGGTAGATTCACGATCTTCTCGTAGACTAAATGCTGCTGTATTCAACCAATTGTCTTGTATATATGCGTATGTTCTGGTTCGGTCGTCTGTCGCTTGAGATATATCAATAGACCAATAATCTGCTTCAGTCCAGTCGTCTCCGCTTGTGTGATCTTCCGTAGCGGTGTAATAGACGCCATCAACGAATACACGATCGTCTTCTAAGTAATCAGTAAATTCGTGCCAGCCTGGATGTGTAATCGCTTTAACAGACAATGATTCATTAAATGTAGGTGCTACATTAGAACGACGATGCTCATTATATACATTATTTAAATTAGTAGGACTAATGAACTCAATGCTGTTAATCACATCAGTTGGCGTATCTGTAAAAGACCCACCATCAACTATATCAGTTGGTGTAGTAGAGAAACTAGAAGTAATGATTGGATTTTCATAATCATACTGAGCATGATCTAATAATTCAAAAGTTTCCATTGTGATTTTTATCTTTCTATCAAGTTCTTCCATTGATACAGATACATTGTCTTGTGCGTTATAAGATTCTACTACACTCTTGATTTTTGTATGGTATGGCTTTACAGTATTTATATAACCAGAAATTTCATTAAGTACTGAACGATTATACTTTGTAAGTTTGTTCGGACCAGTTTCTATATTGGTAGATATATTAAGATGAACATATGTAGTCTTGTAAACCCAATCAACCATATCATGTTCCGATACTGCAAATTTCACTACAGCAAAAAATAGTTTATTGAAGTTTTTAATATGCTCTTCTATAAACAAATCATTTCGACATGCATATATTATATGCTGCATGTATGCTGCTGGATTAGAATCCCAGTTGCTGCCGTCAAATCCGTTATCGCCATCCCATCCATTAAATAAATTCTTATTATATACAATATCATTGAATGCGATCGTTCCATTTCTCTTTTCGACAAGAAGCCATTCGTTATCGATCCATTCGAATATCTCACTTTCGTCCATTTGATGTATATCACCTTCGATATTAAATGATGCTATTGAGTGTATATCTGTGTCAATTTGCGAAAGTTCAGAATAAGATGCCACTTCAATGGTGGGCTGATTTCCCGTGTTTCTACTTTCGTGTACGAAATTTGTATAATCCCAAAGAGTATTCATGTCCAATTTAATACCGTTCGTATCTATAATTGAACCAATAGTTCTATCCCACTGACCAGTAAACTCTTGAATCAAATTTTGTTGCTTTAATAATGCGTTGATAGCAACGATTGCTTCTCTGCGAGCATTCCATGTATCTTTAAACCAACCTTGAGAATATACCTTACCATCAAAACTCAATCCACGATCATCACCATAGCGGTTATATTCATGTAATTTCATAGATGGCAATGGTTGTCCCACAGTTGATTCATTCGCTGGCGTGAGCAAACTATAGTGTTCTGTTTTAATTACTTCTTCAGTCAAGTTATCACGCAAACCAATATACCAATATTCTGGAATGTTGTCAATGTTTTCTTTGATTGCTGTCCAATTAGTATGCGATGATTCACTGTGCGTTGCTGCAATAGTATCAGATTTCATATTAATTTGCAATACACTACTCTTGTCATTGATCATATATTTCACATTGTTAACAATCATAGCATTGTCGTCTATAGCAGCGCACCATGCGATACCATTATCAGTTGGATTAGATATGATGCTTGCAATCTGCTTCACAGACAATGAATGATTACCTTCTGTATTTGTTTTGTTCTTAACCCAGAAATAATATGTAACATCATACTTCTTGAGTTTATCATTCCATTCATCTAATGTCGCGAAGTAATATAAGTTTTCGTTAAGTGTTTTATCAAATACACTATATACTTCTCCAGTTGCTTCTACACCATATTGCACTGTGCTATTGATAACTGCTTCGTTCCATTCTTCTGGATGAACAGAACTCTTTGTCCATTCGTATACATCAATGCTAGAATTAGGGAATTGCTTGCCCCACATTTTAGCACGATATGCGTTGTCACCTTGCTCATAATCATAATATCTTACTTTACTAGTATCCCACCAAGTTCTACCTATTTCTGCTTTGCCCCATGAGTTACGTTCATCTATATTATATGCTATATCAGTAGATGTATTATATACTGCAAAATCTACAGGTGTTTTGAAATCCAATTCTTTGTCTGCTACGCCGGGTATAATTCCTCGCAACGGATCAAAAATTTCCATTTCATTAATAGTTTGTTCTGATTCTCCATCGTAAATTAATACATTCGCAATCCCTGCGTTAGTTACACGTGTGCTATTCTCTCTAGTTAATACAAACGCAGTTCCATTAAATTTATATACCTGTGTCGCTGCATCGCCACTGACACTGTCAGTCGTAGACCAAACTAAGTCGCCTACATTCCAGTTATATAACAATGGAGTCGATTGCACTAGTGTTTCATTGATATCAATAAGACGATTAAATCTCGCTGAACGTAATACGAATACAGATTCACTTGTACCATCTAATTCAATAAATCTATCAATGTAGAGCATTCCAGGCTGTGCTATATTTCCTAGTTTAGTAACACGGTGGATGCCATCAATATTAGGTGTCGTGGTTGTATTAACTAACATAATGTAATCACCAACTTCCACATTGTGTGCTGCATTCAATGAAACCTGCGCATCATTGCCATCATCTGTATCAGTGCCCGCAGTTATACTTGCATGGTATCCAAATTGCTGAACTTGTAACACATTCCAACTAAAGAATTTGCTTGGTATTGTTCCAGTAGAACCATTGATGAATTCGTTATCATCAGGCATCCAGATATTAAATAATGCTTCATCTTCGTCGGAAATATTAATCCAATCATCTTCGTCAAATACATTTACAGTAACGTCGGTTGAAGAATAATATATGCCAGTCTCAAGACCAGCAAGTGTATTAAGTTCTCTGTTACCTAAATTAATTTCTGTGTTGGTAGACACTATGCTCACTCGGTTTCCAATAACCGATGCGGTTACGTTAGATATAGATGCTGCAAGTAATGCGGTATTAATAAAATCCACCGCATCTTGTGCGTCACTAACAACATTCGCAAGTGCACCAGATGACGTAGTGGTCGATGGGAATAATAAAGTCGAATTTGCTTCACCATCTATTTCTAATGTAGTTAATTGGGTGAACGAAGCAGTTGCTACTTTTTCTATTTTTACTTTATTGGAAACAACCGTTACATTATACGCAGCCGATAGTGCAGCATCGATTACTGCTGCTATATACGTTTCGTCCATTGATTGACTTTGAATTTCTTGGGTAGGGGTGGCGTTATATGTACCAGTAAGCATACCAAATTCAGATAAACCAGTTGTATAAGCAATAATTAATTGTGCATTGATATCTCCGGCAGCATCATATAAGATCGATACTCTTAGAGCATCTTGTTCGTTATCTACGCCAGTTACATTTGCCACTGAACTAATTGCTAATTTTAATTGCGGTTTGTCCATTGTATAAACAGATGAGAATCCTAAAAGATTAACAGTTATATCTACAAACCCATCTGCATCATCTCCATCAGCGATGGGCGTGTTAAATGTAATTACTTGAGTATTGGAATCATATGTATAATCAGATGTCGCAAGTGTATATGGCGATGTTATTCCGCCTGACACTACATCAATCGTACCTACGTGATGGGCTGTCATAATACTTGTTAGCGTTATACTCGAAACAGGTGCAACTGTTGCATTAAATGATTCAGTCGTATCAGTTCCTGGCGTCAATGTTTCAACGTAAGTACCATAGTCTTCTAAATTAACGATAGTAGCATTGATGTCCAACGTCAACCCAGTAACATCTAGTGATGACGGATTGACCGCAGTCACTGAGTATGGATTTCCTTCATGATACGAATCTGTATCGATAACTGTAACCAATGCATTACTTATTAGATCAATTGAAAATCCATCAACGATAACAGTACTTGGTGATAAAACAGAGGGACTTGCTATACTTTCTGCAACTATAGAGTCGTACACAAACTGAGTTTTATTAAACCAAATATCGACTCCGTCAATAGACGCAGATGGTGTCGTTAGATCATCTGTTACATTGCGGTGAGGGAATATTGGATTGTTCACAGTTCCAACGTATGCCAAATCAGATGGCGTATTACTTAATCCAATATAATCTACATTGCAATTCCATAAGTTTCCATCAAGTCTTACTTCATTGCCAAACTTATATGATGTTGAATTATTCCATGTGTCTATGTTGGCGTAATCGCTCGTTGCATCAAATAACGTTTCCAACTCAGATATATTATATATAACATTGTCTGCTTCGGTGTCAAGCAAATCGCCTGCTGTTAATAATGTAGTTACATTTTCTTCATATGATTTCACGTCAAATATAGGCGTGTTTACCTTATTAACAAACACTATATCGCTGCTGCTAAAATCAATAACAGATGGATTTAACACAACATCAGATGGAGTAATTTCGATTTCAGTCGATTCGGTTATGGTTGTATCACCAAAGTTACCCTGTCTAAACATAAATTCTTCATCTATGTTAATCGTACTTCTGCCGTCGTTTATAAGTTTACTACGCGCAACAGATTGTATTACAGACTTTGTACCTTTTGCCTTAATCACTCCTTGAAAAAACTTACTAACTGCTGTATCTGATAAACTTAACCTTGAAACCCAATCTCTGTTAACATTGTTAAGCATCAAATTCTCTGCTTTGGTAATTTGCTTATTGAACTTATCTACATTAAAATCGTAGAAATTTGAAATCTCTTCAACCGTTGAATCAAAGTTCTGCATTATAGTATTATCTCTAACTAAGAATCCAGGCGCTTGCTTAGCACCAGTCCAGTTGCGAGTACGCTGACCAATCAATTTTAATCGCAGTTGTCTAACATTGGTTACATCATCAAACACGGTTTCATTAAATTGTGTTACATTATTGAATAGGAACGCATGTTCGTGTGTTACCATCGCAGTACCAATACTAGCAATAGCAGTCACGCCAGGCTTTGTTTCAACTGTCAATGAATTAGTATCTCGATTTATAAGTAAATCAGATGCTTCAATTGTATGTCGTCCTTCATTCAGAATGGAATTTAACTTTCCAGGCAATGTATTATATTCTAACACAACATGTGATGTATTAGCAAATGATATTTTTCTGTCAATGGGAATAATATATGTATCATCTACCGATGCGGTGATCGCCCATTGAGCAAAACTGAATGCTTTGCCATCTCCAGTTTTTCCAAATTGATAACCAACACTATCTAAGTATGCATAGTTACCACGTATAAAGTTATATACATCTTGTATGCGAACAAATTGTGCTTCATATTCTGCAATAGATACGACATCTGAAAAATATTTGTATTTCTTTATAGTCGCAGTATCATTCAAATTAATATTAATATGATCATTTACATTTGATGTACGTGGTTCAAGGAATTTAAATTGTTGCTTATGATTAGTAATGCCATCTACTGTATAACTTGTTGCATTTTTTGTAATAGTAATATTACATGCAACATGAACATCTGATGGCGAACTAGTATACATTATCAACGGTGCATCCAGTTGATTTAATGTATACTTGCCATTGGAGCCAGTTTCGGTTTCAATCTTCATTAAATGAGGTGCTGTAAATCCACCCAATTGTTGCAGTAATCTCGTATCACTGAGAATATAATTAGTAGTAAAGACGTCATCAAAGAAATTTCTCTGAGCATATGATGTTTGTACTTGGTTAATACCAGGACGATATTGGGTACCATCATGGTTTACATTCGCATTAAATGTTGCTTTCGCTGCCACATATCCAGGATATGTTTCTTTATCTGCAAGTTTCGCTGTTGCTGTTGCTGAACGTAATTCAATCGTTGGCTTAGTTTGGTAATTACCTCCACGAGATGTTAACGTAACACCTATGATTTTAAAATTTAAATCGAAATCTAAGGTTGCAGTCGATTTGTAATATAAGCCGCCGCCGCTTATTAATATCTCCGTATCGGGCTCAAATGATGAGTCACTTGATAACACAGATATTGAATCTATATACGCAGCCTTATTATTTGTATTGTCATACATCATAGTAGTAGTGATCAATCCTTTGGTGAATCTGTCAATATTCATTCCAGTGATGTTTGTAAATGATCCATGCACACTCGTTTGAAAGAAGTCTGTCCAGGCTTTGGTTGGATTTAATTTAACGACTGCATCGACCATCGCTGCATGACCCAATGAACTATTGCGCCATTCGAACTCAACTGGTGCCCAATCGCCAAATACAAATGGTGTTGCTTTATCGAGATCAGTGGGTGTGCCCAATACAACTGCTGGATCTTCCAATAATCCAGTAACAGTTACAGGACTTTTAGTTGCGAAGTCCCAGTAGTATCTTGCGAAATATAAATCTTGCTTTATTGGTGTAGATGGTTCGCTAACCAATCCAGTGTTGAATGCACTTAACATTGCTGTTCGTTTAGTCGGATCAGTCCAACTATAGTTTTCATCCCACCATGAAGGCTTATCACTATATCCTAGCATATGCCAAGGTGTGATGTGAGGTGTCGTTGTACCAAACAATACATTGTACGCACCTTTCCAATGACCCGGAAGGTTAGATTTTAAATGACCTTCTGTGATTGAAATGGATGAATAATTCCACGTAGTTGAATCAAGTGCATCAAAATAGTTTGCTGGATTTAATGTAGTTTGTGCTGTCTTTGTGTACCAATCTTTAAAATATTTGTCTACGTAGTTGTCTATTTTATTTAATGTGTACCAAGTACCACGATGTTGCGATGGTAAATATTTGACAAAACTATTCGCATAATGCGAATCTTGCTTACGCATTCCATTATACACACGAGTCTCTATGTCGTACAATACTGCCGCAACTGGATCAAAGTTAATGTCATTAATTTTTGCTAATTCAGCATTCGCCTTTAATGTATACACACTTCCATCATGTCCTATCAATTCATTAGAAAGCACTTGAGGAACATATGTATGCGATAATCCAAGTTTAGCCATACTCGCTGGTACATTACTATCGGCATCCATTTGATAATAATATGATCTGATAGAAGTAAATTGGATATCTGTGAATTCTACTGGAATAGAAATTAATGTTATCTTACTACCATCTAAAGTATAATCTTTGCCCAATGTTAATAGATGAGTGACTGCAATATTATCACCATCTCTGTTATCTGTGCAATACAAATACATATGATCTTTTCTGAAATCATCATTGTTAAGTGTAATACCCAAATGATAGTCAACAGTACCAGCAATATATGCTACTTCCACATACTGTGATCGTTGCGAGTATAGCATATTTGAATTCTTATGAACTGCTGTTCCTTTATGTGATTGTGTCATCGCATCTATTACATCTGTGGTCAATGCGCGAACATCGTTGTATGGTTTTGTTTTATATAAGCGTTTTGTTTGTGCCATGACACGCTGCTTAAATGACCACCAATCTCTTCCCTGTTCAAATAAGGCTGTTGCGATATTCATTTCATCAATTCCATAACACAAGTCATGCATAATGCTTATATCATCATGTAAAAATATTTCACCAGCATATGATTTAACGATAATGCTGCTATGATAATTGTTATCACCAAACGCATCGCCCACAAATCCTGGCGTGCTTTCTATGATACTTAACCAATGTGATAATGTCTCTTGTATTGTAAATTCTGTTACCAACTCATTATTTGCATTATGTAGATGAACATCTGGTATTTGAGTTTGCTCAGCATTGCTGCGCGTTGTATCATTATTGTAATATTCCACATCTATTGTAGCAAAATTAGATTGCTCATCAGCGACTTGGATATCTGTTATCTCTATTGTAGTTTCATTGATATCATATTCAGATGCTGGCAATTTTCTTCCATTAACATATACAGTATGAAAAAATTCATCCTGTGATAGGTTTGTTATGATGCGACCTCTGTTCAATACTGAATCAGATGCTGAACCAAATTCAAGTACAAATGATACTTCATCTGGCAATGTGACTGTAATTTCTTCACCAATAACAGATGTCGGGAATATACTACCATCAGTATTGTAGAATGTTAAATCCTTTGCTGGTGTAATGTCGTGAAACACATATGATGTATCTTTGCCCAATATCAACTCTGGCTGATTTGTTCTACTTCGGTTGTATACACCTTCTGATAAAACTTCAGTTGTTGTTATATTGCCATCTCGCTCAAATACCAAGAACTCTTTGTCAACTCTCCAATTACCATACCCAACTGGAACAGTAATGATTGAGTCTTCTGCAAATAATTGAATACTGTCTTTAGCACCCATTGAATACGAACTAGGTATATATGTACTTGCATTGTTCATTCCTTTAACAAAGAAATAATATCCTGGGATCTCAGCAGCAACGTGTCCCATATCTCTTGAGTAGGTGTAGCGTTCTGTGAATAGATTATTTTCAAACACAATGTTTGCACCAGTGCCAGAATCTTTATATGAGATTGCGAAATTCAATTCGCTATCAACTGTTCCAGTGCCAACTTTGTATGAAAACACCTTGCTACTTACAAATGAACTTCCATTGAAACTACTTAATGATGTTCCTTCGTGATCGCATAATTTAAATAATGGCGCTGTGTTTGGCAGTGCTTTATTCTGTGCTAACTTAATTTCGCCATCGTAATACATATCACTTTTTGTATATGCACCAGTTCCTGACAACGAATCGTTTAAAGTAACGAATGTATCTCCATCCGTAAATGTATATGTGCGTTCAACTTCTGTTAGTATATCGGCTGCTGCTTTGATGTATATACCATTCCCTGTTGCAATACGCGAACCTAATGCAATCCCAGTAGCGTCTAAATCAGACAGTACATAATCTACTTGTCCTTTAAACACAACATCAGTTGCATAATTTGCATGACCATGATCAGTCATGTGCATTAATGTATCAAATTGTATAATCGGACGCTTCGCTCTGTTTTCAATAGTACAACTATCTAGTGCGACAAACGAAGTAATTAGTGTTTCTAAATATAATATACTGTCCTTATGTACCCAGTGGTTTGCGCGTGACCACGAACTTGCAATATTGTCAGATGTATCTATTACAATATAATCTTTAATAGTATGTACTTGTGCTACCGATTCTATGGAATAACTATAAGGAGTAGTATCCGTGAAGAACTTTTGGCCAGTTGAATCTATTAGTAATTTAAAACTAATTCGAGTACCAACGCCTGTCACTAAATATGTATTATCTGCAATAGCAGCATCGTAACCAATGAATTTTATTTTCAATCCATTGAACAACTCAACAGTATTTTCACTATCTGTAATTGTTCCTAGTGGTGCACCAGTGATAGTTGTTATCGGATTATCGTCGCCAGCAACCGAAAAGGTTGATTCATACACTGGGAGTTCTGCTGCCCAATAGTAAGAAACAAAATTTACAAATTTGTCTATGTTGATAGGCGGCGCATATACATATGCATTAGAGTTATATGCTGCATTATAACTATATTCATCAAAGTTCATTGCAACACTATTCGCGATATCACTAACTGAAATTGTATGTGTAACATTGTCTAATTCGTCAGTAGTAATGATTCCAGGTTCTAATTGATGTGCTGTGCTGTTTGTGTTTAAATAATTATCATCATAACGAATTAGTGACTTACCAGACATATTGCCTACAAATGCATCAACATTTTCCATGTCGCCTTTTGATATCATCTGATCAAATGTTGCGTCTAGCCATTTCTTGTTAAGGTCTGTCTTAAATGGCGTAGGTAACTTATTTACAGATTTGATTTCATTTACAGGGTAATCACCAGATCTCTTCTTAGGATCTGCTTGCTCTTGTTTATTAGATTTATAATTTTCCATATGTTACCTTAAATTGCCTTAATGTTTGCTTGTGTTATGCTAGTTACGATGTCGATATCTACGACAGTCGCGTCTGGTATGAATAACTCATCTGTCAATGGTGTTATTTGGAATAATGAACCAAATACACTAGTAGAACTTTCTGGTACTATTACGAATGAACTTATAACACCGATCAATTCGTTATGTACATATGCTGCCAATTCAGTGAAATAGAATGTCTCTCCGAAATCCCAAAGACCTATATCAAAGAAATTATTGATTGCAATAATCACTTTTGCCTTAATATCATTGTCTGTGAAATTCACGCCTGGAACTTTGATAACATTGAATCTTGCTCTCACTTCTGGATCTGCTACTGAACCAAATAATACTTTGTATTTAACTGGTCTATAGATGATGGTATCACTCATTGCTTTCTTTGTATCAACCGAACTAGATTGGTTGAACTGTCTATTTATTTCATCTATAGTTGGTGGCTGTGGCTTACCAGAAAATAAACGTGATTCCAACAACCAAGACTTGAAGGAATTATCATATTCCCTTGTCAATGTAAAGATATCAATAATGTTTGACAAACTAGGATCTACGATTTCATTGTCTGCTGGAATATGTGTCCATTCAAATCTCAGACTGGATGTTGTTAAACTCGTTCCAGCAATATCAAAATATGCATCTGGATTGTCTGCGCGTGAATCAGTAGAACTATCTAATAACGCAACGATGACTTTGTTTGATTGATATAATCCATTTGAATCTATATTATATCCCCATACATAAAATTTAACAAATGTAGCAGTTGTTGTATCATATAATTCAATGATGTCACGATTTCGTTTTTTAGTGAATTCATTGATATTGTATTCGTTTGTTAGATTCGAGAATTCAATTTGATCTGTTTCTATTTCATATCTAGATATGCGAGTAGTAACATCATAACTATTTACTGTTGTACCTGATCCTACTATCGCAGGAGTCACGTCGATTAACCAAGCCAATGGACTAGTATCAACTACTGGTGTAATTACTTCCCAATATGCAGGTGTCGCTTCATATCTATATTTTAATTGGAATGCTGATTCAATAGTTAATTTTGCTATAATATCTGCTTTTTCTGCTGTTGTAAATTGTTTTGCAAATGATGGATAGATCATATCCAATGAAGCACCCGTTGGTATTTCAATATCAAATGCGATCGCGCCAGTACCAGTAATAGTTAATCCAGATGCTTCGCCCTGTGTGTCATCTATTCCTCTACCATTGGCAAATATACTTGATACTTTCGCCCAATATTCCTCACCGCCTGATGTGAATTTAACTAATGCACCTATCGTGATATATTTTAAGTAATGAGTTTGAGCAGAACCAACCCCTTGTATCACACTTTGATAGTCATTGAAATACCCAGTAGTTTTATCATTTGACTGCCACGTAAATATAACATCGTTTGCTGGCAATGAACTTCTTAGTAATTCAAAATTAGATTTGAATTCTGTGTAATACAAATTCAATAACTCATGATCATGTATCGCAGGCTTAATGTAATTTTCAAATACACTGTTGACAACAATATCATCAGTATGTTCTACTTTAGTGTCAGTTGAACGTGTAAGTGTACCGTCTGTGCCAAACAAATGTAGATTAGAATATGTACCAGTTGGATCATATAATTTAGCATAGCGACTATGTCCACTATGAGTTCGGTTGATGCTTTTTATTTTTAAAATATTCTCGCTTTGATTCAATAAAAAATTATTATAATCGTCTGCGGTAATCATTCTGTCTTGTGTTACGTAATTACGTGGTGCGTTTGTTTTGATTGTATCTATTGTTTCTGCACTACTTGCATTAACTACTGAAGATTTTAATTGCAATCCAACTGTCATCGTATACGTGTTACCATCTACACCGCTATAACTAATATTGATAGTTTTGTTTGATATATCGTCTGGACGCAATGTATAAGATATATTCTCACTTACACGATACCATACACGTATGATATTCTTTGGGATAGTACCAAAATTCTCATCAGTGAACATAATACTTATCTGATTATTTGCTCGTGTCTTTACTGCGAATATTTCACCATTTGCCTGAATATTATTATAGATTTCATTGTGACCAAAAACACTATCGACCTTAGTCCATTCTGCTCCTATAGTACCATTTTCGTCAATTGACTGAACCCATACATCTGAATTATTAACGTTTGGAACATCTATGTCAAGTGAAAGATTACTGATAGGATTGTCTATTACAAAATCCTTATACTGCAATGCGCCCTGTTTGAATCCACAGAAGAATCCAGATGTATTACTACTAACACCCTTGCCATCATTCTTATATATCAATGTAAATGCTGATGTTGGATTAGGAGTTGTTTCTGTCATGCTGCGAGATTGTCCGTTGTAATCTAAACTGATCACGTCAAACGATGAACTTGCTCCCGCTGCGGTTCCTTGAATTGAAAACTTAATTTGATCATTCGTAGCATTTAAATTATAATATTCAACTTGCTGACCAGCAATGTCAACATTAATTCTTGGTGTACCGAATTGATTTCCACTCGCAAATGCCGCATTCATAACAGTAATGAAATCATCTAGGTTATTGATGTTGGATGTGCTTTCATATCTAATTTCTTTACCAGCCAACGTAGTACCATCACTGCCGATTACAGTTTCATTAGTTTTTACACTAACTACTTTTAATTCACCGAATGCTGCTACGTTACGTCTCGGTTGATAACCTATGAATTCTGCCAATTTAAATACAGAATCTTGACGCACTGCTGTACTCAAGAAGTTGTTACGAGTATTTAAATCTGCACGGAATGCTAAGTTGTGTCCGAACTGTGCAATAAGATCTAGTAGTGCAACGAATTCACTTGATTCAATCCAGTCATTATAATTCTCTGGATACTTTGCTCGTACATAGTCAACCATCGTACTACGAATGGTAGTATAATCGTATGCTTGAAAATTCGCATTAATATACGAATCATACACAACGGTATAATCTTCCGCTGCAAATAACTTTGATTGTCTTACTGATTGTGTCATAATTTATAACTCGCCTGATTCACGGTCAAACTTTAATTCAAGTTCGGTTGCCGTCGTTGTCGGTATATACAATAATTCTATTATTACTGTCACCGTATGTTTATCTTCTTCTACCCTAACGATTTCACTTCTTAAATTGAAACGTGGGTCATAATTCACAATAATTGATACTTCCTGTTGAATTAAATCAACTGTAATATCATCTAGCGGCTGAAATACATAGTATGGCAAATTACTACCAAACTCTGGATTCGTCCATTTCTCCCCTTTGCGGATTGAAAAATGATTACTCAAGTCTTGTTTAGCAAGATCTAGATCAGATAGTTGCTTACTTGTATTCTTTTCACCAATTGTGGTGTAACCGATTATTTTATTCATACATATATTTATGCAAAAATTAACTACCGTGTTAATGACAGACATAAAAAAACCGCCTTGTAGACGGTTATATCATGATGATCTATGAATATTTAAGTTTTATTGAAAACTTTCCATTTCTTCTATTCTAACATGCTCTGATGGCCAGTTAATATAATCTAACCATTCAACTCGTGGGACTGTAATACCAAATGTCTTAGAAGAATAAGCAAGCGCGTGCCATGTAGGCTTCACAGGCTCACGAATAGGTCGCATTAATTTACTACCCTTCGCACCATTACACTTTTTACACGATGCTACACAGTTTGTCCAACTTGTACCACCACCGAGAGATTTTGGAATAACATGATCGATGGTTAATTTTTCATTATCAAACGGCTTAGCACAATACTGACACTCGTTTTGATCTCGTATGTATAAATTCCTTCGAGAGAACTTCGCTACAGTAGGTAATCTATGATATCGATTCAATATAACGACAGACGGCATCTGCATTTCAAAATTAGCAGAATGCAACATAGTATCGTAACTATCTAGTATTACTATTTTATTTTGGAAATGTGCCTTTACTGCGTTCTGCCAACTAATAGTACTCAGTGGTAGCATAGACAATGGCTGTGCGTCTGCATTCAATAGCAGCACTCGGTGATTCATTAGGTAATACCTTTATATTGTATTCGCAGTAGTAACTATCTGTCGTTTTCTTGTTTGTGTTAAGTTTGGTAAAAATCTTTTTGTTTCGGCGTAGTAAACATATTCCGCTTGCTGGCGTGCTAGTTTATCTGTCAATGCAGAATATTCTGTGCGCAGTGCCTGTAGTCCACGTTCTCGTAATAATGCTCGCTCGGTACGATTTCCATAATCACCCAACATCATTATCTTTGCAAGCGGCTGTGTTAACAGTCTATCGTATCCACTTTCAATTAATGCGGTTGCTATGTAATCCCACTTCTTATCTATAATCAATTGAGACAAATCAAACGTCCTTGCAGTCGTTCCGACTTTAGTGAAATCACCAGTGAAATAATATAGACATAGTAACGCATCGTATTGTGACTGACTCAATGTTTTAATTGCAAGTAGTCTCTTAAACCTTCGCTCTTTTGTTTTGAAGTCTTCTAGCCATTCACTATACGCTTCGCTTTCTAGTAATCCTACACTATTAATTTTATCGTTGATAGTATTGTAACCTATTTGAGTGTCATTGTCAAGGGTTGTTTTGTACCCTCTCCACTCGAATCGTCTCAATGCAAAATTAATAATATCACTACTTGCCTCAAATACACGTAGTTCTTGCTCTGTATCAACAACAGCAACGTCACTGATTGTCCAGCGAGAATAATCTATCACGGTTTCTGGTGTTATAGTAGTAGGTAATATAGTAGCCATTATGTTTTGCCTTTCGCTGTCTTGATTGTTTCTTGTATCTTACTCGCACCTTTCCACGGATGATGCTCTGGTACTCTCGCAGACACACTTTCTGTAACTGTTTCGTTAGTATCTAATTGGTTAACGGTCGGCGACAATGCACTCACTGAACTATTCATATAAACCATGCTAGCAGTATCTACACGATTTCCACCTGCTTTGTTATGAATATCATTCAATGCTTGTACTATCACATCAGTTCCACTTTTCATATTGATATTTTTCTTTGCTTCCATGTTGATGTTACCACCAGCATGTAAATTTAAATCTTCTGCTGCATGTATATTCACGCTTGCTTTACTATACATATCTATGTTGCCAGATTCGTCTAGTTCTATCCAAGCAGTGCCATCATGATTTGTAATGTATACAAATTTATTCGTATCGTCTAATAATATCTGTGCGCCTTGTCTAGTTCGCAATCTAATGTTTTTACTGTCTCCGTCTGAATCGCCGTCATCCATTGTGAATACATGGCCATTTAATGTGGTTATCCCAAATACGTTACTTGGTGATTCTCGTCGTGCACTAGACATACTATGACCACGGGAGTAATCATCTTGTAGTCCTTGTTTCTCCAACCATGCCTTCGCAATAGGATCAACGGGCTTCTTTACTTCATCGTCAGTATCAGTTGGATTCTTTTCACCAACTGGCTGAATAGTACCATCTTGTGATTCTGCGCTTGCACGACCACCCATCATGTGGTTTCTACTACGCGACATCAGTGACCCAACAATTATGCCTTGTTCTAATAATTCAACAAATGCAACTAGCACAGATGTTCCAACAGCAGGCGGTTGTGGCCACATACCATAACTTTTTGGTGTACCGTTTTCACTCGTGCCATCTTTACCATATGCCTTTTCATCATCAGTTACATCTGCTGCTGTTGTACCTGTAACGCCTCCATACGGAGTACACAATAAACAAATATGATCTACTTCACTATCTGCTAGCGAACCAAATTCACCGAATCGTACTGATACGCGACCAGTGTACATACTATCGGTATTATCAGTAACAATGCCTACATATTGTCCAGCAGGGAAATCTTTGCCCCGTACTGTCTTAATATTAATTCCCATTCTGTGATCCTATTTTTTTTAATTTTTGTTGAATTAAATCAGTAGACGAATTTCTATCGCGCATACCTTTCAACGATTGTGTAAACTTACCTAATTGAAATTTGCTCTCTACTTCTAATATTTTATATACACCACTTGATGCAATATCAAGTCTACGTGCACCGCCAGTCTTTCCATTGTCTGGTAGATAATTAATGAATACAATCAATGAATCTTCGTCTAAATTTTCAATAAGCGTTTTGTAGGTTGTTGCCTTAACATACGATCCAGGTGTTCCCAACCAATACGGATCACCTTTGATAGTCATATCAAACATAATGTAATCATGACTTGCTGCATTTATTTCTGCCTGATCTGCTGCGGTTACTGAATTTGGTTCATCACTATTCTTCTGATCTTTTGAATCTGTTGTTGTTACAGTATATGCAATATTTTCAAGTTGTGTAATCGGTGATGAATTGTTTACCGATAACTCACTTAGATACGTGGGCACTTTTGATTTTACCCTAGTTGCTTCTCCACGACCCATGTCGCCTGAGATTTTAGTATATGCAACACCATCAGATGGGTCACGAGTTAAATAAAACATCTGATTGAAATTTAAATTGAAGTCTAATACCTCTGAATTATTGCCAGCGAATAAAAAATTATAAGACTTGTAGATAGGCAATAACTCAAGTCTTCTAGATTGGTATGATGCATTAATAGTAGCACTCTGTTGACTGCTTGGATCTGGACTAGGATTAGTATGCGCTGTATGTAAACTAATTGTCAATGTAATTATTTCTTGGTCTGAATTTGTATACAAATCCTTTACGTCTTTGTATGCTATTGTTGGTGTTACTTTTATGAAGTCATTTACATACATATCAAGATTAGGTTTTGATTTACCCGTATCGCCTTGATCTCTTCGTTGACTTGATGCATGTGATATTTTATTTTGTGTATTTTTATTTTTGGCTTCATTTTGACTAAATGTATTATAAAAATCTGGTACTCGCTTAGTCAACATTTCAGTAATATACTCTACTATATTTTTATTCTTGAATATCATATACACCACTGCTTCAGGATTTAAATCGGTGGGGTGCCCAGTTCCAGTAATATCTGATTTCATGGAAGAATTGATATACTTCTCTTCAAACTTAGGATCTAGTTTAATTTCCCATTGTTTTGCATTTAGAACACTACCGTCAGTGATTTGTGTTTTTCGTATATTCTGCTCATGCTCATTCAACTCTATTTTCAGTTTATCTACAAATGATTTGACAGTGGTAATTCCTGACAACTTAATATCAGTTACGATTTTTGAACTCGCCACTGCTATCTTATGTTGATTTGCTCCCACAATGTTATATTGTGAACCTTCTGGACCAGCACTTGCATTGATGGTTGACATCAACATTGGATAATAGAATACGCCAGGAAATCTTTCTGGTGCAGAATTTGATACCTTTCTACCAATGAATTCAACTTTTAATACATATGTCGCAGTTTGCATAGTCGAAAACCCGAATGAATGACTGAGTTGCAATATTCTATTTAATAATTGAAATCCACCTGGCTCATATATATCAAATTGAAATGCACCAGTTGTTGTATTACCAGTATCAGATCCGGGAGAAATCCTAGACTGTAGTACTAAATTTTCTATTGAGTATTCTGATGTTTCTCCAGATGCAGCGATAATCACAGCCTTTTTGGTGATGACTGCGTTATTGTGATCTAATAGTCGCGGATTATTAAATACATCTCTATTAACAATGTACCATGTAAGTTTGTATGTTGGACTATCAACTGTTGAACACCAGTTAGGTGTTACATCTATTCTACTTGTAGACATGCATTTACCTTATATAAAATCTCTTGGGACTTGTATAGTTAGTCCAGACTTAAAATCAATGATCGGATCTTTTAAGATGTCTTGATTGAATTCTGCGAATACCCACCACAAGTTGGCATTTGAAAATAAATCATACGCCAACAGATCGGGTCGCTCGTTGTACTTTGATTCCAGAGTTAATGAATATACATCATATACTGATATATCACTGATGATAGATTCCATTACGTCAAGATATTTATTGTCTACAATTTCTGTATTCTTGTATACACTGTCTGTATCATATTGTACTGCCATATTATATCATTCCATTTCTTAATGTACTACCACTTGCATAATTAGCAAATGAGAATTCGTTACTTACCTTTGCTGGATTTTGCTGCATCATCATTGTGATAGATACTGCAAAACTTGTCGGTATTGATACTGGTGATGTGTCAGATGACGTACCAACTGGTACTTCAACTGTTATCAAATCTTCTGCGTCTGCAAATGTGTAATCAACGCCAGATACTACCACAGGAACATTATTATAATTGTATTCTCCGTATGCACTAAAGTGCAAAATTGGCGGTGGTGCGCCAGCAGTATTTGATGTTGTTCCATAATCCATTTTTGTCATTGCTTTTAAAAAATGCAAACATGCAATGTTGTACTTTGCTTCTGCTATTGTATTTGACACAAAATATGCCTGTATACTAATAGTAGGATTTGGCGTATTCACATAGTATTGTTGCTGATACACACTATGCGTTGTATCATATGTACCATAATTGGCTGAGAATGCTGCTTGCATCATAGCAGGTGTGTACGGAAATATGATGCCATTGACATCTGCTAATTCCTTCAAGATACCTGTCTTGAATAAGTTTTTTGCCCATTGTGCATTTGCATCACGCAATACTAATTTTGGTTTATTTTTACTTGGAATACCAGCCATTATCGTAATCTACCTTCGATGAAGTCAAAAATCTCTTGATCAAATTTACCAAAGAATTTGGTGAATGTCTGTTTCTTCTCTTCAAACTCTGCTTCACTGCGCATAACTTCTCTGAAATCGCTCGCACTCATACCACCTTGCTCGGTTGGCATTGTGATATAATATACACGATTTTCATCTTCTGTCTGTAAATTGTTCATATCATCTGGCATTGGAGCCAATACACCACCCGGCTTTAGTCGCCCAGCATCTTTTTCGCTGAACACTAATACGGTTGCTGTGTTACTCTTGTCTCTGCCTACCAATGAAACATCTGGACGATATGGTTGTGTATTAACAATATGATTTGCTGGTACACCAAACATCTTAGACATGATCGATGCCTTTTCTTCAAAGGTGAATGGATCAGTCGAGAAATCATCTGCCATATGCATTGATTGCTGTTTCTTGCCAAATGTAGTAGCGATAAATACATTATCTGCACCAAACTTGTTAACTAATTTTTTATACAACGCAAAGTGCCCTGAGTGCATTGGCTGGAAACGTCCGCCATAAAACACAGTGACTTGCTTTGCTATACTTTCTGTAATGATGTCTGATATACGCATCTTAATAATCTCCTACTTATCATGTATTTAGCCCAAGATAAACTATGTACTTAATGATTTCACTGTAATAACGAATAAGACTTGACAAACTGATCAAACTGATATATAATTGTACTAATATTAAACGGAGCAATAAACCTAATGGCAAGAGATCCCTCTACACATTACTTAAAGAACAAAGAAATACTTAAAGAAATACATAAATCTAAAATGACTTTCTGCTGGTTAGCAGACGAGCAATATTTCCTATTTGACCACATCGTAGAAGACTTCGATGAAATCAATGAAGAAACTATTCTGCTTGCAAAAGATGCACAAGCATCTAGGTTACAAAAGATTGCACACGAAGCAGAAGTGGTTCGATGGAATAATGGTGAATTAACCAAGAAAACTAAACCTAAAGCAGCCGAGTTCGCAGTGAGTATTGATTCTATCAAGACTACTGATATAGTATTCCGCGTTATGGGCTATGATCATATTCCATTAGAAGCACGTAAGAAGACACCTAAAACAGTAGCAGATCATCATTCTCGCTGTAATTTTCCAGCATATAAGCATCTTGCTATGGTTAATGATGAATGGACTGAAGTCGCTCGTTCTCATTGGGACGGTGAATTAGACACAGGTAAATTTAGTGTTACATGTGGTCACACAACTGAACGCTTAGCGATGATGTATATGAAATTATGTGAACGATACTCTATGCGCGGTAACTGGCGTGGATACACATATGTAGATGAAATGCGTGGTCAAGCAATTTTACAATTGACAATGATCGGTTTACAGTTCAATGAACTTAAATCACAGAATCCATTTGCATACTTCACTACTGTAATCAATAACTCGTTCACTCGTGTATTGAATCTAGAAAAACGCAATCAAAACATTCGTGATGATTTATTAGAAGAAGAAGGTCTAGAACCAAGTAACACTCGTATCTTCAACGCAGAATGGGAAGTACAGAAAACCAAATATATCCCTGCTGAGGAAACTGACGATGTCGAAGAATTACGGGTAATATCAGAAGAAGAAATCACAGAATGACTGGAAAGGACGAATTATAAATGAGTAAATTTTTTGATGAAGCAGTAATTTTCACAGATATACATTTTGGACTTAAAAATAATTCCAAGATGCATAACAATGATTGTCTTAACTTTATTAAATGGATGATAGAAGAAGCCCATAGTAGGAACATTAAAAAATGTTTCTTCTTGGGTGACTGGCATCATCACAGAGCGACTATCAATGTGGGTACTTTAAATTACACAGTTGATGCGTTACAGATACTGAATGATAATTTCGACGAAGTACATATGATCATGGGAAATCATGATCTGTATTATCGTGAAAAACGAGATATCAACTCACTACCATTTGCAAATAAATATCCTAACATCAACATCATCAATGATGAAATCTTTGAAGAAGATGGTGTTGCATTTGTCCCATGGTTAGTTGATGATGAATGGAAGAAGTTGAAGGAATTAAAGTCTAAGTTTATTTTCGGTCACTTTGAATTACCAGACTTTTACCTGAATGCTATGATTAAAATGCCCGATCACGGTGGATTAAAAGCATCAGACTTATCTAAAGCAGATAAAGTATTTTCTGGTCATTTCCATAAACGTCAGGAAAAAGGTAATATCATCTATCCAGGAAACTGTTTCCCACATAACTATTCAGATGCATGGGATGATGATCGTGGTATCACTTTCCTAAACTGGGATGGCACATACGACTTTAAAACATGGAAAGATGCACCTAAGTATCGCGTAGCAAACTTGAGTCAACTATTAGATGATGCTGGTAGTATATTGACAAATAACACACATTGTCGTATAATATTAGATATCAATATTTCATATGAAGAAGCAAATTATATTAAAGAAACATTTGCTGCCGATTATGATTTACGTGAAATATCGCTAATGCCGTCTAAGAAGGACAATGTATCTGGCGAAGACTGGGATACGGATGGAGATATATCAGTAGAAAATGTTGACCAAATTGTTCTTACTCAACTTGGTGCAATTACATCTAATTCTATTCGTAACGAAACTTTAATTTCAATTTATAACGACTTACACATATAAACTATGCTAACTATTAAAAATGTAACTATTAAAAACTTTCTTTCTGTTGGTAACGTCACTCAAGCCGTTACCATAAATGAAACTGGACTAACTCTAGTACTCGGCAATAATGTTGATATGGGTGGTGATGGTTCTCGTAATGGAGTAGGCAAAACTACTCTTATTAACGCAATCTCATATGCACTATTTGGTAGTGCATTATTTAATATTAAAAAATCAAATCTTATCAATAAGATCAACAACAAACACATGACTGTTACAGTTGATTTTGAAAAGAACGGTGCGCAATATCGCATTGAACGTGGACGTAGTCCTAATGTTTTTAAATTCTACGTAAATGAAGTAGATAATAGTGACATGACAGACGAAGGTCAAGGCGAAGGTCGCTTGACACAAGTTGCTATTGAAAAAGTCATTGGTATGACTCACACAATGTTCAAGCATATTATCGCCCTAAATACATACACTGAACCATTCTTGAGTATGCGTGCCAATGATCAGCGCGAGTTAATCGAACAACTGTTAGGTATTACTCAATTATCTGATAAAGCAGAATTACTTAAAGAACTTATCAGAACAGGTAAAGATAAAATACAAGAAGAAAATTATCGTGTTCGCGCAGTTGAAGATGCGAATGAGAGATTTAATGCAAGTATCAAAGATTTAGAACGTAGACAACGTCTATGGCATAGAACCAATGAAGAATCTATTACAGATCTTGAGTCAGATTTAATGGCGCTATACGAGATCGATGTAGAAATTGAATTGGAAGCACACATTGCATTTGAAGCATACACAGCAAGAAAAAATAAATTTAATGCTTACACCAAGGATATTGCTAAATTAACAACTACAGTTGAGCGTGAAAATAAACGCCTCATCAAAGCAGTTGAAGATTTAGATGCATCAATGGAACACAAATGTTACGCATGTGGACAAGAGATTCATGATGAAAAACATGAACAGATTCTTGAAACTAAAACATTGGCGGTTGCTGAATATAAAGAACAGATAGAGATAGATGTTGCTACTATTGAAGCATATACCAATGAACTAAATAACATAGGTGATTTAGGCGTTGCACCTAAATTGTTTTATAATACCGCACAAGAAGCATATGAACATCAGAATAAGTTGTCTAATACCATCGCATCTATTGAACGGAAGACAACGGAATCAGATCCGTATCAAGAACAAATTGATACATTAAAAGATACTGGGTTACAAACAGTTGATTGGGAAGAACTTAATCGTTTAACCGATATCAAAGATCATCAGGATTTTTTATTAAAACTATTAACAAACAAAGACTCGTTTATTCGTAAGCGTATCATTGAACAAAATCTACAGTTCCTTAATGTTCGTCTAGATCATTATATTACACAACTAGGACTACCACATGAAGTTAAATTTCAGAGTGACTTGTCTGTGAGTATTGTACAATTAGGACAAGATTTAGATTTTGACAATTTATCTAGGGGTGAACGCAATCGTTTAATTCTAGGATTGAGTTGGGCATTTAGAGATGTATACGAGAGTATGAATTCTGCTATCAACTTAATGTGTATTGACGAATTGATTGATTCAGGAATGGATAGTGTAGGTGTTGAAAGTGCGTTAACTGCTTTAAAGAAAATGGAGCGTGAACGTAATAAAGATATTCTACTTATCTCTCACAGAGATGAATTGATTGGTCGTGTTAATAGTGTATTACAAGTTACGAAAGAGAACGGATTCACTACATTTAACACAGAGATGGAAGTAATTGATACATAATATACCAAAACCTAAAAAAAAGATTGGCATTGATAAACAACCTGTAATAACAGGCAATGCCACTCATCCAAGTCAGTTCGATGTTGATCTGGCTGGAGATGAGGATAATACTTTATGGGTTTATAAATCAAACCTACAGAGCGAGGAAATCACCCAAAGTATTGGTGCTGATATTCTACAAAAATTAATAAGAGCCGTTAGTGGAAAAAAATAAAATTACATATGACTGGACATACGAAGGTAATGTTATAGAAGCATTGCCGGATGGGTGTGAAGCATTTGTGTATCTGATAACAAATACTGTTAGTGGTATGTTATATATAGGTAAAAAATTAGCAAAGTTTAAAACTACTAAACCACCACTAAAGGGAAAAAAGAATAAGAGACGTGGCACTAAAGAAAGTGACTGGAGAGAATATTTCGGCTCTAGTGATAGACTTAATGCAGACGTTGAAGCACTAGGTAAAGATAGTTTCACAAGAGAAATTATTCATATGTGTCCTACAAGGGGCATTGCAAGTTACCTAGAAGCACGCGAACAGTTTGAACGCAGAGTACTTGAAACAGATGATTACTACAATGGAATCATTAACGTTAGAGTAGGCGGATCAAAAGTTCTTAAAGAATACCTACAAGAAACTAAATCCTCGGGCTTATAAAATTATACTTGACAATCACTGAGAATCATGTATAATTATTACATAAACAAACACACTTAAACTAAAAACTTAAACAAACACACTTAAACTAAAAACTTAAACAAACCTCTAAACTAAAAAACTCAATCACTTCGCTGTCCTCAGCACTTAAACTAAAAACTTAATCACCTCGCATTGGCAAACCCCCTCAGAACCCTATAAAACTTAGATGGATGATACTGTTACCGTATCCGTGATGAATCTGCCGCCTTTGGGGCGATGTCGATGGACTTCCACGTGTTTCTTTTGGTCATTGCACTGGTCTGACCAACCGAAAAGAGTAGGCTCTTCTGAACTATTGAAACCTACGAGTAGTCAAAATCCGACGATATGGAAATTGATGTTCTTGCGTTGCTTGAAGCAGCATGTAATAAGAGGTACCGCGTAACCGCCTCCCCCAAGTGTAAAATTGGGTTTGTTATATCGAAGTGTGATTGGGTGATAGGAAAAAACTTTCTGTTCATTTAACAAATTTTTCACTTTCGCTGCATAAGCGAAGTGTGGATCAAGATCCTGGAAAAATAGATAGTAGTTATAGAATAGCCCAATCATTGATATATAGTAATAACAGTTAGAAACAATTAGATTAAAGAGTATAACAATAAGAAAAATACGAATGAGTGTAACGAATGAGATATTTTTTGAAGTTGTTCATTGCGAAGCAATGTTTATGTGATTACATTATTATGTTGTTCCTTGAACCAAGATATGTTGTTCATATAAATATATATATAATTAAGGAGTTCTATGAGTACAATGTCACTAAAAGAAAGATCACCAAAAGCAATAGAGTTTGAATCATTTAAGAATGATTTTATTAAGTTTACTATGGATGTGATTGAACAAGATAAAGGCGATGGTTGGCCTGTTTGTCCTTATGCTCGTAAAGCAAGAGTCAATGGCGAAATTCAATTCATGGATGGTAGAGATTTGAGTTATTCAAAGTCTGCATTAGAGACATTTGATAAGAGTCAGTTTAAAATGGCTGTTTGTTGGATGGGAGATGATTGTGATATAGATGTACTAGATAGCATCACATCGGAAATGCGTGCGTTATATCCAGAACATCATTATTTTGTAAGTACTGAATTGAGTGGATTATTCGTTAAGAACTTTACTCGTATTATTATTGTACAGATAAAAGAAGACATAGAAGATCGTCGTAAAAAACTTATTAAAACGAACTACTATGATTCATGGACACAAGAGTATTACGACGAAATAGTGAACGATTAAGATTCACTATTCCTCTCGTTGTATCGTTTGATGAACAAGTCTATCATGGGCACTGGCATTGTCATCAATGATTCGTATGTCATTGCACCATGTGACATGATAAGAATATCCATATGATTTGAATTTAACTTAGTTAGATCATCTTGGTATCTGTCAAGTATATCAGGAATTTCGTGCGGCTGACTTGTTGCTATCAGCCTGCGAAAAAATTTGACATATCGAGTTCTACCTCAGATTCCCATTCATGCGAACACGATTGACATACTGCTTTAAATTTGGTATCGATACCGTTATCGGATATCTTTTCAATATGATCTTTCATATCTTTATAATCGCTTTTTGAAATATTGTGCAACCATTCACGAATAGTTTCTATATCAGTTATTTCATTATCATCGTAGGTAACAGATACGATACAATTAACCATAAGATCAATTGTCAGTGTTGATATTTCTACAAATGTTTTTCCAAATTTTTCATTTCTTTCAGCATCAGATAATTCAGTATTAGCGAGTTCTTGTATCATTCTCTCTTGTTGAATTTGCTGTATCTGAATTAATGTTCTATCATTCACATTATATGGTTTCAATTTAACATTGAATTTATCTTGCAGAATCAAATTATTTGATACATCTATCGCCTTAACAGATCCTAGAATTCTGTTAATATCCATTTCAAGCATATTAAGTTCGCCACAAGACGGACATTTAATATCGATATCTATTCCATCCCCATAACTTGCTTTGCGTATTGCAAGTAGAAGAACCATTAAATCATTAACAGGCGTTGACTTAGGATCAGTGATATCTGGACAACACGAGGAAAGTAACGCAATCGTTGCTTCTCCGTTAAATAACGCATCTGGTGTCTTTGAGATTATTTCATCTCTTGCTGTCATTGGGTAGATTGCCAATTCACCGTCAGCACTTAATTTAGGCTTTTCGGTATAGTATTGTCCACCAGAAGGTAGACTTATGTACATTGATGGTATTTTATACGCTTTCAATAAAGGATTGTTACTCATTTTTTCTGCTCCATATAAATAGTAAGTAAAGTGATAATATAGGTGTGTATCTATATTTATCCTCATTAAATAGGTACTTAATTATGGCAATAGAAGACGACATCAGGAAGATTCACAATGATTATCCTTGGGCAAGTGAAGACACATTGGGGAAGATTGCCTCTAACACACGCACCGAGAATGCCAAATTAAAGAAAGTATTTCAATCATTGACAGGTGTTGAGTTTGATTATGATTCTGTTAAAAAAGAGTTTGAAGACGCTGAGGAATTATTTAAGAAAACTAACAAATTAATTACAAAGATGGAAGATGGAACTAAAAACATGTTCTCTGTCGTGTCGCGAGATACCGACCCATTAGAAGCAACCGCAGAACTATTGAAGATGAGCGTTGGGGCTATTTCTGCTACCGTTGGTGGTATTACCTCTTTTACACAGTTTCTAGGTCCTAAAGCCGCAGCAGTGTCATGGGTGGTTGATGGGGCTGTGGGGGTTGGTGTAGCGGCAGTCGGTGTAGCGGCAATATATGCAAAACTTATGTCGGAGCAAGAAAAAGGATTAAGACAGGTAATTGATTATGGTGGTGTTGTTGGTGATATGTCGCAATATACTGAAATGAGAGGATCATTGGCAGGCGTTGGTATGAGTATGCAAGAAATGACAAAGGTCATGAATGGAAACAAAGCCATGCTTGCAAATCTGCCAGACGGTTTGATGAATACTACGAAGCAATTTATAGATTTTTCTGGAAAAGTAGAATCTGAAACATCAAAGACAATGGGCGATTTTGGTTATGGCGTTGAGCAAATGACTACAAGATTGTTAGAAGAAGCCAATTTAATGTATATGTCAGGTGAATTGGAACAATTTGGTCAATTGACGAAAGATAAAATAAGAAAGAATTTCGAGTCAAGTAGTGCGATGACCACTTTCCTTGCAGAAAAATTTGGTAGTCAACGAAGTGCGTTATTAGCGATGAGAAGCGAAGCGATGACAAACATAGATTTCATGACAGCAATGTCAATGAATGGCGAATATCTAGCAAAGACATATGGTGAAAATGCAGCAGAGAATGTTAAAAATACTGGTGCAAATATAAAGATGTTATTCAGTACAGTATTGGGTCCGCAGTTTGGGGAACAAACTGAGCAAGTGTTTAACAATATGTTGAAAGATATTAATATAGACGCATCTGTTTTAAATAACATGCCGACTGATATGATTAATATGTTGAGTACACTGGGACCAGAGGTGTCTACTCAATTCAAAGATATAATGGAACAAGCGGGAACAGGAAAATTATCACAACCAGAATTGGTTATGAAAGTAAAAGAATTAACAACATCAATATCAATGGCGAGTCCTAGATATGGAGATGACCCGATAGTGCAACAATCAAACGATTTAATAGCACAAGCGCGTATAGCACCAGAAGCATTTATGGATTTGACAGTAGATCAATTAGACGCTGGATTAGAGAGTGTCAAATCATTAACCGAGCAAGCAGATAGTTCAATAGATGCAATAGATGCAGCAAGAGTTGGATTTAGAACAGTTGTGAACGAATTAACTCCAGGTTATGCACTTGGTGCAACTGCCGTTAAAGGCTTTTCAGGTGCTTTAGGATTAGTGCAATCTGCATTTGAATTTATCGGATTGATAAAGACAGAAGATAAGCCAATAGAACCCGAAGTTACCAATCCAGGCGCCAATATGTCTCAGAAGATGATGTCAAATGGCGGCGCTGGAAGTGTAGTAACAGACGAGAATTATGATGATATGTCAGATAATGTAAAAGAGGCATATGACGCATATAAGAAAGCACAAACACTAAAACAGAAAGCAGCATATGCTAATGCATATACTAATGCATATAATATTTTAAACAAGAATTTTAGTCCCGGACAATTTGCAGAAGGTGGCGGACCTGTTCCAATTCAACGACCTAATGGTAGATGGTATGCTAATATAAAAGATCCTAATTCACCTATAGGTAGTAAAAAAGTATATGTAGATGAGTTAAATGTAGTTGGTATGAAGTTTAACAATATGCACCAATTAGATAGTATGATTGGTAAAAAAATTAAAGAAATAACCGAAGTAATAGAAAAGACGGCAGTAACGGAGAATATGAATGGCGGATAAAACACACACTATCGAAGTTGAAGGAATATCAATACAAATACCTAAATGGGCTAGTGAAGAAACACTCAGTAAAATAGCAGAATTAACTGGTACATCTAATCTTATGTCAAGTGTAATAGCAAAGCATATAAAGACAGGTACGGTAAATACAGCACAGTTATCCGATGATATTCAAGGAATTGCAAAGGAATATGCTTCAAGTAATGAAGAAGTATCGATAGCAAAGAAAGAATCTCTAGACAAAAAACTAGTTGGTGCAGCAAAATCAACTAAAAATGCGGTTGACAAATTTAGTAATACTGATGCACCACTTACTTCAATGGTAGATATGCTTGGCGATATGGTTGGGGCTATTTCTGGTAGTGCAAAGGGAATGACAAAGGACATTGATGCAAACTCTAAGGCAGGGAAGTTATTAAAAACCGCAGGCATTGGAGTTGGTGCACTTGCCGGTACAGCATTAGCATGGGCAGGCTTTCAAGTCGGACAAATAGAACAATTTGCAAAAGCACAAGAGACTATGATAAATTCTGGTGCAATCATGTTTGGCGATACATCTCCATATGAAACATTGAAGCAATCAGCGATAGCATCAGGTCTAACATATACTGAATTAACCAAACTAGTTAGTCAAAATGGCGTTGCATTTCAGTCATTGGGCAATGGGGTATCAAGTGGTACGACTGCATTTACATCAATGTTCAAGTCGGTCAATGAGACAGGTGATAAATTTGGTGACTACGGTTTAAGATCGGCAGAAATGGCAGAAGTTTTAGCTGATTATGTAAACATACAGCGTATGACATTATCTAAAGATATGGCATTATTAAGCACTCAAGATAGTGTTGAATTAGGATTTCATAATTTGATGATTGAAACAACCGCATTAGCAAGTTTGACAGGTGAGAATAGATCAGAAATATTACAGAAACGCTTAGCCTCATTATCGCAACCACAAGTTGCAGCAGCATTGGCAACAATGGATAAAGCGGGAGGCGGACACGCAGAAGTAGCACGATCGTTCATATCACAATTTGCACTACTTGAAAGTTCTATGGGTCCTGTCGGAAAAGATATATCTGATAGATTTAATGATTATATCTTTAGAGTGGCAGACACCCCAGCAGATTTTGATATGGCAGTTGCATTGGGACCAGATTTGGCTACAGCACTCGATGCTGCAAATAATGGATTCACTGATAGAGTCAATGAGGTGTTTAGGTCTGGCGATATAGATGGCGCAAATAAGATGCTCGTTAAAGAGATGGCAAAGATGCGTGATGCAGAAGTAGGGTCAAGTAATGTAGTAGTTGGTTCGGTTCAGCATATCATTCAACAGTTGAAAGCTGGTGGTGTTATGGTAGACAAACAAATGAAAAAATTGATTGGTATGAGCAAAAGTGAGTACGCCACATATCTTAAAGAAATAGAAGAGAAATCAGTCACATCTGGTGCAATGACAGTCGCGATGAACAATATGAAAAAAACATTCATGATAATTCAAGATGCGTTTGTTTATAACTTAGATGAAGCATCTAATATGGCAGAAAAACTTGCAAATGGATTGAAATCTGGAACAGAGTCTATGAAAAACTTATTAAACAGATCAAATGAACCAGAGACTAACTTGCTTTACAAGAAAGACGATGAAACATTTAAAGATTACCAGATTAGACTTATGGAGTCTAGACTAGAGCAATCAGGCAACACAGATGAGTTGAAGGCGTTTAGAAAAAAGCACTCAATAACACCAATGACAGAAGGAAATATGCCAGAACCCACTGCCAATAATACAGGTACAGGTACAAGTAAAAGTACAAGATTGGATACACCAAATGAGAATGGCAGAATGACAGATACGAATAAAACAAAAATGATGCAAGATCCTGTTAATATTGGGGATAATAAGATGTCGCAGCATATAGAAGAGATTATAAAAACAAAACAGCAAACTGTAGCGGTTCTCAACCAGATGAAATCCGCTATGAAGAGCATACAGAGATCTAATGACTATAAACGAGCAGTTGATAATACTAATAAAACGGCATAATTTAAAAGCATAAATACTATCATAATGAAATTAAAAGGTAAATTACTATGAGTTGGAAGAAGCATTTTCAGAAGCACGACATGAATCAAGCGGGTCAACAGACCAAGCAATCTAGATGGCAAAGTTGGCTACCAGAAGTATATTCTGGTATGCCGAATCGTACAGAACGCTATACGCAATATGATCAGATGGATCAAGATTCTGAAATTAACGGTGCATTGGATACTATTGCAGAATTTAGTACACAGACAAGTCCTGAAACTAAATTGCCGTTTGAAATATTTTATAAATCAGAAGCAACTGATGCAGAAGTTTCTGCGTTATCCACTGCATTAAAGCAATGGTGTAACATAAATGATTTTGAGCGTAGAGCATTCAATATTATACGCGCAGCGATTAAATATGGAGATCATTTCTTTGTAAGAGATCCTGAGACGTTTAAACTATTTTGGGTTTCACCAGAAGATGTTACTAAGGCTGTTGTAAATGAATCAAATGGTAAAGAAATTGATCAATACATCATGCGCAATATCAACTTAAATTTGCATGATATGGTATTAACTGATACAAGAAATACTCAAAATATGGACATGCATAGTTCTCCAGGATTTACTAATACGACTAGTAACTCTGGATTATCTAGCAATCAAATGTCAGGAAATTCTAATGAAGAATATGCGGTTGACAGTTCACATGTTGTTCATATTTCAATGACTGACGGTATGACTGCTAGTTGGCCCTTTGGTCAAAGTATACTTGAATCAGTATTTAAAGTATATAAGCAAAAAGAATTACTAGAAGATTCAATCATCATTTACCGTGTGCAACGTGCACCAGAACGTCGAGTATTCTATATCGATGTTGGTAATATGCCAGCACATAAGGCTATGGGATTCGTTGAACGCGTTAAAAATGAAGTTCATCAGACTAGAATTCCTAATAAAACTGGTGGTGGTAGCAGTGTAGTAGATGCTGCATACAATCCATTATCAATCATGGAAGATTATTTCTTTGCTCAAACAGCAGAAGGGCGTGGTTCTAAGGTAGAAGTACTGCCCGGCGGTGATAATTTAGGCGAGATTGATGATCTAAAATACTTCAATAATAAGTTATTGAGAGGTTTACGTATACCGAGTTCGTATATGCCAACTGGTTCTGAAGATGGAACAGCGACATATAACGATGGTCGTTTAGGAACTGCATTGATACAAGAATATCGCTTTAGTAAGTATTGCGAACGTATTCAGTTATTGCTAGGTCCTGCATTAGATAATGAATTTAAAATGTTTTTGAAGTTCCGTGGAATTGATGTTACTAGTAGTTTGTTTGATTTAAAATTCGTAGAGCCACAGAGTTTCAGTAAGTACAGAGAGATTGAATTAGATTCAGCAAGAGCAGCAGTGTTTGGCAATCTAGAGGGTGTTGATTATTTGAGCAGACAGTTCCTTCTGAAGAAATATCTTGGGCTTAGTGAGTCAGAGATTACAGAAAATGAAATGTTATGGCGCAAGGAAAATAACGAAGGTGGTGAATCTAGTGATCCAGGTAGTGACTTAGGTTCTATAGGATTGCGTGCTGGTGATGTTGATGGATTTGAAGCAACAGAATTAGACGATGAAGAGTTTGACGATGGTGACTTCGACGAAGTAACACCAGACATGGATGGCGAAGGGGAGATAGGTAATGAGATTTAATGAATTAGCAATTGATGAAAGAAATGATGAAGACAAGTGGGATATTGACGATACTCGTCGCCCACGTCTGACTTTGAAGCATTTAAATAAGATTCGTAATAAGCGCGAATTGGCTAAAGCAGAATATGAAGATGAGCAGTCTGTTAATACAGCAATGTATGGTAAGCCATCAGAGTAAATAAAAGTTGATAAATAAAAGTAATAGATTGTATTATAATGTATTATTTTTATAAAAACGCGATTTTAAACGCGTTATTGGCTAGTTATAGGCAAAAAGTATTAAATACTAATGTAATAAATTAGTTCCCTAGTAGCCTACGGGATTAAATAAATAGATTTATAAAATAAAATTTTATTAAACGGAGAATATAAAATGAGCGTACAAGATCGTTATTCAAAGATCATTGAGAGCCTAGTAAACGGAGAAGGTGAAGTTGCATCTGATTTGTTACATGAAGCTTTTGTAGACAAAGCTCGTGAGATCTGGTCAGGTCTTGTGGAGCAAGATGAAATCGTCGAAGATGACATTTCAGAAGAAGAGATTGAAGAATCTTATTTCGACGAAGATGTTGATTCATTCGAAGAAGAAATTGCAGCAGAAGAAGAGTATGCAATGGAAGACGAAGGTGAAGAAGAAGAATTTGATGCTGAAGGTGAAGCAGAATTCGAACTAGCATCTGACGATGAAATGGATATGGACATGGACGCTGAAGGCGACATGGAGCCAGAATCAGAAGCAGGAATTGAAGACGCAATGTTAAGCGTTGAAGATGCACTTGCTGATTTAAAAGCAGAATTCGCACAGTTGATGGGCGATGATCTAGGTGATGAAGAAGAAGCAGGTTTATCTGACGAACTTCCAGCCGATGATTTCGCATCTGACATTGAGCCAGAAGCAGAAGAAGAGTTCGAAGAGCAGTTAGCATTCGAATCTGATGAAGCAGAAGAATTAGAAGAAGCCGCTGATCTTACAAAGATTGGTAAAGATGGAATGCATCCTTCAGAAATGCCAGCAGGAGATGACGGTAAAGCATCACCAGTTGCAGGCAAAAATGACATGGGTGGAAAAGTAATTCCAACTGGCGCAAAAGGATCTGAAGGCTCTAAGAAAGGCTTATCAGACGAATCAGCAAAAGACATGGGTGTAACACATCCTGGCGAAGGCGCTTCATTGAAGCCAGAAACTCGCGGTCATGGTGCTGAGAAGCGCGGTATGAAACAATAAAAATGCGCAATACACTGAATGAACATTTAACTTTCGATCAAGCAAACATTGTTACTGAAGCTGTGGATAACGGCAAAGGTGGTAAGGATTTGTATATGGAAGGTATTTTTGTTCAAGGTGATGCACGCAACCAAAATCAACGCGTATATCCAGCCTCTGAAATCAGACGAGCAGTTAATTCTGTTCAAGAAAAGATTCAAGGTGGATATTCAGTGTTGGGCGAAGCAGACCATCCAGATGATCTACAAGTGAATTTGGACCGAGTATCACACATCATTGAAAAAATGTGGATGAACGGGAATGATGGTTATGGCAAGCTAAAATTATTACCAACGCCAATGGGCAACATATGTAAAACTTTGTTGGACAATGGTGTAAAATTAGGCGTATCGAGTCGCGGTAGTGGTAACGTAGGTGACAATGGTAATGTGTCGGAATTTGAAATTGTAACGGTAGATATCGTTGCGAATCCAAGTGCTCCAGATGCATATCCAGATCCACTCTACGAGGCTATCATGAATGGCAGACGTAGCGACATTATTATGGATGTTGCGAAAGCTATAAATCACGATACAAAAGCCGAAAAGTATCTCCAGGAAGAGGTACTTAAAATGATCAATAACCTAGATTTTAGGAGAAAATAATGGCAAATGCAATTGAACAACTCCTAAGTTCAGAAGTTCTTTCAGAAGAAGTTCGTTCTACACTAACAGAAGCTTGGGAAACCAAGTTAACTGAAGCACGTGAAGAATTGACTAATGAACTTCGTGAAGAGTTCGCAACACGTTATGAAACTGACAAGCAGCAAATGGTGGAAGCACTAGACGCAATGATGTCAGATACAATTACAACGGAATTGCGCGAATTCGCAGCAGACAAAAAAGCAGCAGTAGAAGCAAAGGTGGCTTATGCAAGCCAAGTTGCAGAACATGCTAAGATGCTGGACACTTTTGTAATGGAAACTTTAAAGAAAGAAATTACAGAATTGCGCGATGATCGTAAACTTCAAGAAGGAAACTTTGAAAAGTTAGAAGACTTTGTAATGGAGCAACTAACTACTGAACTTAACGATTTCCACCAAGACAAACAAGACCTGTTAACAGAGAAAGTTAAATTGGTAAAAGAAGGCAAGAAAATGATTGCCGAGACGAAGCGTGAATTCATCTCTAAAGCAAGCGCAAAATTAGCGAGCATTGTTGAATCAACAGTGACTGGCGAGTTAAGCACTCTTAAAGAAGATATCATGTTAGCTAAAGAAAACATGTTTGGACGCAAGATTTTTGAAACTTTTGCAACTGAATTTATGAGTTCACATTTAGCAGAAGGCACACAGGTTTCAAAATTGAGCCTTGAATTATTAGATATGAAAACTGCTTTGGCAGAATCAGCATCTACTATTTCTGAAAAAGAAACATTAATTGAATCAACCAACAAAAAACTAAAGCGAGTTAATGAACGCGCTGAACGTAATTCTGTAATGGCTGATTTATTAAAGCCCTTGTCGAAGGACAAGCGTGAGTTAATGTCGAATCTACTTGAAAGTGTTGCTACTAGCAAACTTACTGTAGCATATGACAAGTACATTGGTACGGTTTTGAATGAAACTGTTTCAACGACTAAACGCACTACGCAAAAACTTAATGAGTCTCGCACTAGCGAGGTCACAGGTGATAAAACTAGCACACACGATCAAAGTACTGAAAGTAATGCAGATATCATTAACCTTAAAAAATTAGCTGGTATAAGCTAAAAAGGAGTATACCTAAAATGTCACAAAATTTATTTGAAAACTGGAACGTAACTAAAGACGCTCTAACTGACGGTTTAACAGGCAACAAGAAATCTGTAATGGAATCTGTGCTTGAAAACACTAAGAACTATTTAACAGAATCAGCAGCAACTGGTTCTACAATGGCAGGCAACATCGCTACTATGAATAAGGTAATTTTACCTGTTATTCGTCGTGTAATGCCTACCGTAATCGCTAACGAATTAGTTGGTGTTCAGCCAATGACTGGTCCTGTTGGACAAATTCACACATTGCGTGTGCGTTATTCTGAAGGCGCAGCAGGCGTATCAGCAGGCGACGAAGCATTGTCTCCATTCGCTATCGCTAAAGGCTATTCTGGTGATGCTACTACTGGCGGACCATCAGCAACTTCTGCTCTTGAAGCAACAGCAGGTCGTAAGCTTTCAATCCAAGTATTGAAGCAGACTGTTGAAGCGAAGACACGTAAGTTGTCAGCACGTTGGACTTTTGAAGCAGCACAAGATGCTAACTCAATGCACGGTCTTGACGTTGAAGCTGAAATCATGCAAGCACTTGCACAAGAAATCACAGCAGAAATCGACCAAGAAGTTCTTACTTCTTTACGCGCTCTTGCTGGTACTGCAACTGACACATATGACCAAGGCAACGTTTCTGGCGTAGCAACATTCGTAGGTGATCAACACGCAGCATTAGCAGTTTTGATTAACCGCGCAGCAAACTTGATCGCAGCACGTACTCGTCGTGGCGCTGGTAACTACGTTGTAGTTTCACCAACTATGTTGACTGTACTACAATCTGCTACTACTTCTGCGTTTGCACGCACAACTGAAGGTCCTTTTGAAGCACCTACTAACACTAAGTTTGTTGGTATGTTGAACAACACTATGAAAGTATTTGTTGATCAGTACGCTTCTGACGCTACTCCAATCCTAGTAGGATATAAGGGTGACGGCGAAATGGACGCAGCAGCATTCTACTGCCCATATATTCCACTAATGTCTTCTGGTACTGTACTAGATCCATCAACATTCGAACCTACTGTGTCATTCATGACTCGTTACGGTTATGTTGAGTTGAATAACCAGGCTTCATCTCTTGGTAATGCAGCAGACTACTTGGCTAAGATCGGCGTTAACTCTGGCGCATTGTCTTTCCAGTAAAACCTAATTTTAAATTAGAAATAAAAAACAGCCTTAGGGCTGTTTTTTTGTGGGCGATTATTAAAGCCCCATTCGTATCATAAATGCATCTTCTTTGTTTTTGAAGAGGACCATGTAACCATGCCCATCGTGGGCGTACAGCATATCATCATTGACGATTATCTTATTGTCCGAATTTTCTCCGTATAATACATCCATTTCGGCACCTGTCATAGTTCCGCCAATATATCTATCTATTATGATATATCTTAATCCATGTTTCCATCTTAGTTGTTCAATTTCGTCAACATCGTTGATTCTAATAAAATAGGTATATCCGTATTTTGATAATTTGAATCGCTTGTCTATTTTTGTAACTACATGTGGCTTAGTGTATCTCATATTACAATCCTATTTTCATCATAAATGCATCTTCTTCGTTTTTGAAGACGATGAAATATCCATAGTCATCGTATGCATAAAGCATGTCACGCTGTGTGATATGATATCCATATGCTGATTTTTCGTACAATGTATTCATTTCAGCATTGGTGATGATGTATAGTAATTTATATTGCTCCTTCAATATCTCCACAGTGGCGTAATCTTTAATTCTAATATAGCATATATATCCATATTTGGATAATTTGAATCGTTTGTCTATTTTTACGATAATATTAGGCTTAGTGTATTTCATAATAACTCGCAGTATATTTAAGTAACTGTTTAACTTGCTTTGCTTCCTTTGGGAAGATGGCACGATAACGAGCGTACACTGGTAGTTCATCAATGAACATTTCTGGATTACGTAATGCATTCATTGGATCACTTGAGTATCTAATTTCAACAGATAGATCATGTCCGTAAGCCATTTGCTCATGAGGATCACGCAAGTAACTACGCATCCAATCACGTTCAGTACCACCATTCTCTTTTAATTTCATTCCTTTTTGATGTCCAGATTGAAGAGTCTCAATTATTGATGGATTGATCTTATCATACTGGTTGAAATGAATTGTCTCATGTGCAAGCATTTTCATTAAAATTTCTTTAAAAGAAACGGGTCCCCACATATTCTCAAGATTTTTTGAGTGTAATATTACAGTGATTATTTTTCCATCGGTAGTTGACCAATCTGCCATTGCAGAAATCCATTCATTCTTATCAGCACGAGGTGCATGATTGACAATAAAATCAATAGACAACTCATCTATATTATTATAATTTAGAATATCTACTAATTCTTCTATGTCATCTACATCGTTATTATCTTCAAGAAACATTGAATACTCTATATTAGATTGATCTATAATTTCTTCAATATCTGCAATAAGATTAGAATCTGGATTGATGTTCATATATTGTCTCAATAATTAACTTACTTTACTAGTTTACAGTAACATATCTTACTTGTCAAGTCTAATTTGATAAATACTTAAAAGCATAAATAAGTATGTATATAATGCATAAACGGAGAATATAATGTCATCAGTAATAAATCCAGATAATGGTTCACTACGCATATTAGGTACGATAGATACCCTTAGTGTAATCGGTACAGATCTTACTTTAACAAGTACAGCAGATGTTAATTTAGCAGCACCAGTATTTGGCGATGGTGCCTTAAATGTAGCAGGTGGTGGGTACATAGGTGGACACTTATATGTAAATGGTAGTATAGTTGCAGATGGTGATATTGTTACGTTAGGTAATTCAGGATCAGGTGTTGTAATTGATGTAAGTCCTTCGGTTGCTGTGGCAACAATTAATGCCAATACTGGTGTATCATATCTTAATCAAACAACCAGTTTAGCATTGTCGCTTGGTGATGGAACAGAAGGTCAATTAAAAGTTATTGCAGTAACAGGTACTCCAACTGGAACTATTGTTATAACACCGACTACTCCAGTTGGATATACATCATTTAACTTGACAAATATAGGCGAATCTGTTACACTAGTATATACTGTTGTTGGTTGGATTGTTACGTCTAAAAATGGTGCAAATATAATTGTATAAATAATAATACAAAATAAAAAATAAAAAATACAAAATACAAAATACAAAAACTCATATAGAGATATTGATAAGGATGAAACATGAGCATCAATACAAATCATACACGCAATAAAATAACAGCAACAGAAAATGATCTTGTGTTAGATACAGTTGATGCCACTAGCAACATAAATGTATCAAATAATCGTATCACAGATCTACTTGATCCAGTTGATCTACAAGATGCAGTGACAAAGAGATTCTTAACAGACCAGTTGAATAATATACAAGGCGTATTAACGCAATTATCTCCTCAAAGTCCAGACAATATAAATCTTTCAACATTATCTATTTTAAATGGACAAACATATAGAATTACAGATTTCACACAGTCTGATAATACAGCAACTGGGTTATCTGCATCTGCGGGACAGATGGTTAATAATGTTTTACGCTCAAATGATTTTTCAACAAATACACTTTCTACAGTGGGTCCAGGAAATTCTGGAAATGTGCAACTATTACACAATGAATCTATTGTATCAGAATCCACTCTAGATGATAGCAACAATAATGGCATAGTTGGTTCATTGATTATATCAAACAATGTAGATTATGGCACAATCACGGGCAATCCGCTAGGATTTCATGATGTATATAATGTCAATATAATAGGCGAAGAAGCACCAGAAGGTTGGAATAACATTCGTATTCGTCATGCATTGGCAGATTCTACTGAATCTTCTACAAATACATCTGTATGGTATAGTGATCAAAGTAATACACCATCGCCTGCAATTACAAATGCTACCATAACGCCTAGTATTGCGACAACTGGTGTATTATATAGTTCAACAATCCCACATTATTCAAGTACACAGCAATTTGATATTACATTTGATGCAGCAAATTTAAGTGGTGATTTTTATCCGGCGACTGATACATTCATATTATCAGCAGGTGCCAACAATGCAGCAGCAGTAAATGCATTGAATAATATCACATATAACGATGCGAATATTACCACACCTCTACCGAGAAATTATTTAACCAATGGCACAACTACTAATATAACCACCATCACAACCATAAAAAATGCAACGGGAATTTCGACTACAAATGAAGGTCCTGCACTGATAGTTGATAATAGTTATTCAACCACACGTGTTGATTTTCCTATTGCTGAAAATGTATTATATATGTCGTCATCATCGGTATCTGTTATACACGAAAATAACATATCAGTTAATGTCGTTGGATACGGAAGTGGTAGCGCAGTACGTTACGAAACAGTAGACACCGATACACCAGTTGATACATCGTTTTTGCAATTTAACAGTCAATCAAGTACGCTAGATATAAGTGATGCTACGATAGTAGGTGGCGTTTTAACGCATGACATGACTGATTATTCTAATGGTTATTTGCCAGCAGGTCCTGATTTAAGTGACGGAAGAGCATCAGCACAGTATATTGAATTTGGATTTAATCGCACAGCAGTATCTAAATTCGCGATACAATGGAGTGGAAGAATATCAGGTTGTTGGGTCAAGATCCCAGGAACTAGTATAGATAACACTTCAACATTAAATGGTTGGCTAGATGTCAGATTGCCATATGAAGGTATTGGTATCCCTGGAGAAAATACATCAGCAAATGGCAATGGTACAAACGGCTGTGGATTAGCAGGCGTAATAACTACGGGAAGCAATGTGAATAACGAAACAATTAATCTAACATTCGGTACAGAATCAAGTTCGAATGCAACTAACAATTTGATTTTGGTTCGTTTTAAATTGCAACAAGGTGATTCTATCAATAGCCTAACATTTAAGAAGGCAACATAACGAATGGCTATTTCTGATATAAATAAAATTGATTTCTTGTGGAAGAAAGTTGGCTATGGCATAGCGAAGACAGATTCTACAACAAGTAAATCTGCCAGTAATGAATCAATTTCTAGTCCGTTGTTGCTACGCGGAGACACTATATGGACAGATTCGCATTTAATACCATCAGTAAAGCCTCAAGCAAGTTCTGAATTAATACAAGTATATAGTGACTATCTTTCTAATACACTTGAATGTGTTATGGATAATACGTCGACCCCAAATAGGACATGGAAAACTGATCAGACTGATTGGATACCAGTTGAATTTGGTTCTACATATCAATTAAAAGTTTATGTTGATACTCCAAATCAAACCGATCCTTCGACTACGGGCACTCGGCTATATCCAGATGGAACCAATAATGATGAATGGTTCTTTGATTATGTATCTGGTGTATTACATTTTGTTGGAGATTCATTGCCAGCATCAATGGTTGACGGAACAGTTGTATATGTAATAGGCGCAAGATATGTCGGTAATAAAGGACTAAGTGCGTATAGTCCAGCATCAGGTTCTGGCGCGGTTTCAGGAACTATCCCAGCCGCAGAAATATTTGTTGCATCTGGTTCACAAGATTCATGGACATTATTGCATACACCAGCAAGTGCAGAAGCAATTGATGTATATGTATATGATGTATTACAGCGCCCAGGCGAAGTATTTTCACTAACAGGTGCTACTATAAACTTTACTGAAATGCCCCCTAATGGTGCAGAAATCTATGTAAAATATAGATACCCATTTGCCGCTGTCACTGATAATTTAAATGATAGTATTGAAAACAGACACCTCAATTTAGAATACACTAGTGATCAGTATGTAGGAGATGATGATCAAATAATTTTTGATATAAATCATGGACATAATGTACATAGTGTAATTGTTATAGTTAATGGTGCGATCCTACCACCCCAAGAATATTCAATCTTGAATACTATATTGACATTAAATACAGCACCTACTAGTAGTGCTATCGTTGATATTCGGTATTTGCCAGTATAAATAACTTTTTTTCAATCAAAACGTAATCATTATATTTAATGAGATACACACACGTATAAATACTACTGTTATTAAACAGTAACGAATTGACCACAATAGCGGTCAATTAATATATATATTGATTGGAGAATAATTCATGGCTTTTAGACAGATTAAAGCACCCGCATTAGCGAACGCAGCAGTAGTAGTAGGCAAATTAGCAGCATCATCAGTATCAGGTCAAACTGGTTCTGAGTCGGTAGCATCGCTAGACACCTTCTTATTACACAGCGCGTCGGACGCATCATTGCGCAAAGTAACAGCAGCAGACCTTATCGGTTCATATTCAACTAATGATTTAGCAGAAGGTACTAACAAGTACTTTACTGACGCCCGTGCACAGGCAGCAGTAGCAACTGATATTTCAAATGCAGTAGCAGCAGAAGCACAGATCGCTCGTGCAGCAGAACTTGCAAACGCAGGCGATATTTCAGCAGAAGCAGAACGCGCATTAGCAGCAGAAATCGTACTCGCAGGCGATATTTCAGCAGAAGCAACTCGTGCAACAACACGTGAGAATGCAATCGAAACAGCTTATCAATCAGCTGATTTGGCATTGCAAACACAAATAACAAACATCCTCGCTAACGTTGATCCAGCAGCATTGGATTCATTAGCAGAAATTGTTGCAGAATTTCAGTCATCAGATAGTGCATTGTCAGCATCTATCACGGCTAACGCAACTGCTATCTCAAATGAAGTGGTACGTGCAACAGCAGCAGAAGGTGTTAACGCTGATGATATAGCAGCAGAAATTTCTCGCGCACAAGCAGCTGAAGGTGTTCTTACATCAGCAGTATCAACTGAGACAGCAGCACGCATCGCGGGCGACAACGATCTTGACGCACGTGTAACAGCAAACGAAGGTGATATTGTTACATTGACTTCAGGTTTGGCAGCAGAAATCTCAGCAACAAACGCTGATGTTACTACTCTAACAACAGCGATCTCAACTGAAGCATCTACAGCCCGTGCAGCAGAACTTGCAAACGCAGACTCTATTTCTGACGAAATGACAGCTCGTGCAAACGCAGACACAGCAGTACGTTCAGAATTTGCAGCAGCAGACGCACTACAAACTACAGCACTACAGGGTTATGCAGATACAGCAGAAGCAGACGCAATTGCAACAGCAGCAGCAGACGCAACTTCAAAAGCAGACACAGCAGAAGCAGATGCAATTGCATCAGCAGAAGCAAAAGACGTAGCTCGTGCAGTTACATCAGACGCAGCTGACACAGCACTAGATGGTCGTGCAACTACCCTAGAAACTGAAATGGACGATGCAGAATCACGTCTAACATTACTAGAAGAAGGCAACGGTACTGATCCACTAGATACAATCGCGCAAACATTTGCAGGCGGTATCAACGAACTACACACTGACACAAATGCAGTAGAAGTTCGTGTAACAGATGCAGAAGCAGATATTGCATCTAACGCATCAGCAATTGCTAACATTATCAGCAACACAGACGCAGCAGCACTTGATTCATTGACTGAGATTGTTTCAGCATTTGAAACAGCTGATTCTGCTCACACAGCAGCAATCAACGCAGCAGCAACTGATCGTGCATTGATCCGTACAGAAGTAGGTATTTCTGAAGGTTTGATCACAACAGCATTGAATGAAGAAATTGCAACTACAGGCGGCGAAATCGCAGCATTGCAGACAGCAGATTCAACAGAAGTTGCTAACCGTATCGCAGGTGATTCAGCATCAGTTGCAACAGCATCAGCAGACGCAACATCTAAGGCAGACGCAGCACTATTAGCAGCAGAAGCAAAAGACGTAGTACGTGCAGCAACAGCATCAGCAGACGCGACTACTAAAGCAGACGCAGCAGAAGCAGGTGCAATTGCAACAGCAAGTACAGATGCAACAACTAAAGCAGACGCAGCAGAAGCAGATGCAATTGCATCAGCAGAAGCAAAAGACGTAGCTCGTGCAGTTACATCAGACGCAGCAGATGACGCATTATCTTTGCGTGCAACAGCACTTGAAGGCGACATGGAAACTGCACAATCTGATATCGTAACTAACGCATCAGATATTTCACAAGAAGCAACCGATCGCGCAGCGGCAGATTTAACTTTAACTACTAACTTAGCAGCAGAAGTTACACGTGCAACAGCAGCAGAACTTGTTCTAACTAATGGTTTAGCAGCAGAAGCATCAGCAGCCCGTGCAGCAGAACTTGCAAATGCAACATCTATTTCAAACGAAGTATCTCGTGCAACAGATAAAGACAACGCACATGACACTGCAATCTCAACTAACGTTGGCAATATCGCAATTAACGCATCAGCAATCATCACCGAAGCAGGCATCGCAAGAGCAGCAGAATCTGCAAACGCAACTGCAATCTCAGATGAAGAAACTCGTGCAGTAACAGCAGAAGGTGTTCTAACTGACGCAGTAGCAGCAGAAGTTACACGTGCAACAACAGCAGAAGGTGTAAACGCAACAGCAGTATCAGACGAAGAAACTCGTGCAATAGCAGCAGAAGGTGTTCTTACAACAGCAGTAGCAACTAACGCATCAGATATCGCAGCAAATGATTCAGATATCGCAACTAACGCATCAGATATCGCATCTAACGTAACAGCGATCTCAACTGAAGCAACTACAGCACGTGCAGCAGAAGGTGTTCTAACTGACGCAGTAGCAGCAGAAGCAACTACAGCACGTGCAGCAGAACTTGTTCTAACTGACGCAGTAGCAGCAGAAGCAGTAACATCTCGCGCAGCAGAACTTGCAAACGCAACAGCAATATCAGATGAAGAAACTCGTGCAACTGGAATTGAATCTGGTTTACGTACAGATGTTGACGCTAACTTAGCATCTATCAACAGCATTATTAGTAATACTGATCCAGACGCATTGGATTCATTGACTGAAATCGTAACTGCATTCCAGGATGCTGATTCAGATATCAATGGTGCAATTACTGCATTGGCAGCAACGGCTTCAACAGATCGCGCAGCGATTCGTACTGAGTTCGCATCAGCAGATGGTGTACTAACAACTAACTTAGCAACTGAAGTATCTCGTGCAGTAGCAGCTGAAGGTGTTCTTACATCAGCAGTAGCAGCAGAAGCAGTAACATCTCGTGCAGCAGAACTTGCAAACGCAAATGCTATATCAGCAGAAGCAACTACAGCACGTGCAGCAGAACTTGCAAACGCAACAGCGATCTCAACTGAAGCATCTACAGCCCGCGCAGCAGAATCTGCAAATGCAACAGCAATCTCAACTGAAGAATCTCGTGCAGTAGCAGCAGAAGGTGTTCTTACAACAGCAGTAGCATCTAACGCAACAGCGATCTCAACTGAAGCATCTACAGCCCGCGCAGCAGAATCTGCAAATGCAACAGCAATTTCAGACGAAGAAACTCGTGCAATAGCAGCAGAAGGTGTTCTTACAACAGCAGTAGCATCTAACGCATCGGCTATCGCAGCAAATGTAACAGATATCGCAGCAAATGTAACAGATATTGCAACTAACGAAACAGCGATCGCAGCAGAAGCAGTAACCGCTCGTGCAGCAGAACTTGCAAACGTAAATGCTATATCAGCAGAAGCAACTACAGCACGTGCAGCAGAACTTGTTCTAACTGACGCAGTAGCAGCAGAAGCAGTAACATCTCGTGCAGCAGAAGGCGTTAACGCAGCAGCAGCAGCAACTAACGCAACAGCAATCTCAGACGAAGAAATTCGTGCTACATTAGATGCAACTACTAAAGCAAATGAAGCTCAGGTAGCGGCGATTGCATCAGCAGAAGCTAAGGACGTTGCTCGTGCAGTAACATCAGACGCAGCAGACGTAGCAGAAGCAGCAACGCGTTTAGCGAATGATAATACATTACAAGATAACATTAACGCAGAAGCAGTAACATCTCGTGCAGCAGAACTTGCAAACGCAAATGCTATATCAGCAGAAGCAACTACAGCACGTGCAGCAGAACTTGCAAACGCAGCGGTATCAGCAGCTAACTTAGTTGAAATGACATCTACACAATCAGGTGCTGGTTTAGCAACTGACGGTACTTATGTTGCTCCAACTACATCAAACTTCCACGATACAGCTACATCTCTTGCAGATGCAGATATGAAGATTGATGCAGCAGTTAAAGCAGAAGAAGTTGCACGCATTGCAGCAGATTCAACTCTAACATCTAACTTGGCAGCAGAAGCAACTACAGCCCGTGCAGCAGAACTTGCAAACGCAGGCAATATCACAGCAGAAGCAACTCGTGCAGCCAATGCAGAGTTAGTTAACGCGAACGCAATTAGTGGTGTAGCAGATGATCTAGTAACAGAAGCAGCAACACGTTTAGCAGATGATACTACTCTACAGGGTAATATTGACTCGTTGACAGCAACTGTAAACAATGTTATCTCTAACACTGATGCAGCAGCACTTGATTCACTTACAGAAATCGTAAGTGCATTCCAAGACGCAGACACTGATCTAACTACGTTAGTAACTGGCAACGCAACAGCAATCTCAGACGAAGAAGTTCGTGCATTAGCAGCAGAAGGCGCTTTGTCGAGTGCATTATCAACAGAAGTTGATGACCGTATCGCAGGTGATTCAGCAGCAACTACCGATCGTGGAGCAATTCGTAGTGAATTTGCAACAGCAGATACAACTCTACAATCTAACATTGATACTAAGTTGGCATTATCTGGTGGAACAATGACTGGCAACGTTGCTATGTCAGGCGGATTGGTAACTGGATTAGGAACAGCAACACTTCCGGGTGATGCAGTATCTAAAGCAGTACTAGATGCAGCTATATCAGCACAAGATATGTCTCTTTATACAACAGACGATCTAACTGAAGGTTCATCATTATACTTCACAGATGCACGCGCACGCGCAGCATTGAGTGTTGTAGATACGGCTGGTAACGGATTAGCAGCATATGATTCGGCAACAGGTGTTATCACTATTGATACTAACGAATCAGTATTAGACTTAACAGATGTATCAGATGTTGATTACACTGGTAAGGCAGAATACGTTCTAGCAGTTAAGCAAGACTTATCTGGTATGGAACTTGTAGATCCACTAACAATCTTCGTAAGCAATGGTCGTCAGACTATCGCTGGTGACGGTGTTGCAACTACATACGCATTAACTATTGACGCGTCACAAGCGCAAGCAATGGTATTCGTAGGCGGTGTTATTCAAGATCCATCTACTCACTATACTATCGATGATAGTGCATCAACAATTACTTTCGTATCAGCAATTCCAACTGACACACAGGTAGTTGTAGTTTCACCACAGGCTGGATTAGATCCAGTATTGATAGATGGTCAGGTTACTTCTGAGAAACTTGCAGGAAACATCAAAGCCTTCACACAAGGAATAGACGTTTCAGCAGGAACATCTGGTAATGTTGTAGATACGTTTGACGGTACTGCTCATCGTTCAGCTAAGTATGTTATCCAAGTTAGTGATAGCGTATCAGGTGAATACGAGACTCGTGAAGCATTAGTTATTCATGACGGTACATCAGCATATATCACTGAATTCGCAATGGTTTACACTGGCGCTTCATTGATTGGTGATGCTTCTGTGGCAATGAACGGAACTAACGTTGAATTGACATATACTACTGATTCAGTTACTGCATCGGTTAAAGTGATCTCTACTTACATCGACGTATAATCGTTAATGTAGTAGTTTAAATACTACGACTGAAAGAAGAAAAACGCCCGCATAACGTGGGCGTTTTTATTTGTAAATTTTATTTGTAAATAACAATTAACATGGTATAAATACTACTACTACAAATGTTAGTAAGATCTAGCGAGTTGTTAAACAAAGGAATTTCAATATGTCAAGAAAAATTAAAAAGAATGGTGTAATGACAAGTGTGTCATTAGATAAGAACAAAAAATATAAGTACGATGCAACAGGTGATTTAGTTGAATCAACTGGAACATTAGGCGATAACGAGATTTCTATATCTGGGTCTAAGTCATCGCTTCGTAGAGCAGCAGATATGGAACGTAACATTTCTATCTTAGCGACTACGATGTTGACAACCGATAATGGCGCAGGTATAGATTCGCCAGCAGAAGTAAAAGCAGCAGCAGCAACAGATGCAACGACTAAAGCAAATAATGCATTGGTATCAGCAAAAGCATATGCAGATCAAGCAGAAGCAGATGCAGAATCAGCAGCAAGTTCAGATGCGACTAGTAAAGCAAATAATGCAAAATCACAAGCAATTTCATCAGCAGCAAGTGATGCGACTACTAAAGCAAACGCAGCATTGGTATCAGCAAAAGCATATGCAGATCAAGCAGAAGCAGATGCAGAATCAGCAGCAGCATCAGATGCGACTACTAAAGCAAATAATGCAAAATCACAAGCAATTTCAGCAGCAGCGAGTGATGCGACTACTAAAGCAAACGCAGCAAAGACAGCAGCAATTGCAGCAGTAACTAATGGCGCAGGCGCAGCATTTGATACTTTAGTTGAAATTCAGAATGCAATGGCAACCGATTCGGAACTAAGTTCAGCGATCTCAAGTGTTACATCATCAGCAGCGGCAACAGCATCGGCAGATGCAACTTCTAAAGCAAACGCAGCATTGGCAGCAGCTAAAGTATACGCAGATGCAAATGACGCAAATACTAATACATGGCGTGGTATTTCAAATAGTGTAACATCAACTAGCACGTCTATATCTGCATCATCTGCCGCTGTGAAAGCAGCTTATGATCGGTCTTGGCCTGATACCAACACCACTTACTCTGTGGGTGACGGAGGCTTAACGCAGATCAACTTTACATCTGCTGATCATACTAAGTTAAATGGTATAGAGACAGGAGCTACAGCAGATCAAGATTTGTCAGCACTAGCACCAAAGGCTAGCCCAACACTTACTGGAACAGTCAATAGTCCGGGGTACTTTACCACTTCCTCATCTGCACATACTTTCACTACCCCACACGGTAATATCACCCTTGGTCCTGGAAATTCCTCTTGGGGGCATATACAAACTGACCGTGGCCTGTTCTACATGAACAAAAGCGTTCATATTAATGGCGGGGTCTACAAATACACTGGTGGTGCTGAATACTGGCACCCCGATAACGACGGTTCTGGCTCTGGCTTAGATGCTGATTTATTAGATGGAGTTCATGGTTCAAGTTACTTCCGTAGTGATACGGGTGTTATAAACCTACGAGCTACATCTAACGCTGGCCCTTGCTTAATAAACTTCTCCGATAATATACCAGCAGAAGGCCAGAACGGAACTATAGCATACGTTCACTCAGACGGCAGTAGTTACGGATCTGGTAATGCATTCA